>Ga0315315_10000506_pt1 | contig 32944 bp, 34 predicted proteins | sample M140m3416metaG_FD_203699 | JGI IMG/M metagenome (GOLD analysis project Ga0315315, IMG submission 203699) | Ammonia-oxidizing marine archaeal communities from Monterey Bay, California, United States - M1 40m 3416 | ecosystem: Environmental > Aquatic > Marine > Intertidal zone | place: USA... | reverse complement strand
ATATATAAATTTAAGTTTGATAATGAAATTACATTTGAAGAGATATTTCCAGAAAATCTTGATAAGGATAGTAAAAAAAAAAATAGAAAAATATATTTAAAAAGGATAGAAGATAATTGGATGAAAGATGTAGGTTTTTTTGATGAGGATGTAGTTGAAGTAAGCTTTGAAAAATTATTAAAATTATATGATATTAATAAAAGTGATGAAAGTATTTTACAAAAATACATGGATGAAAAGAGAGACCTTGCAAAAGATAAGAAAAAGAGTAAAGAAGAAATTAGAAATAATAAAATCAAAATATATAAAAGAATATGGACCGAAATTAAATTAGCATTTCAATATTTGCCTTATAATCCTGAAAATAAAATTAATTTAATTCCATTAATAGAAAATGCTTCAAATTCATTTACAATTAGATCTAATGAAATAGAACTTAGAAATGTAAGAGTTTCAGAAGCAACCGAAACAAAATTAGAAATAGACAAATTTTATCATTTAAAAGCTAATAATAATAATGCCATATTTAAATTAGAACTACAAGAAATAAAAGAAAATACAAAAACGGACGGTCCAAAGAAAAAAAGAATAACTATAATAGAAAGTTATGATTATACATTTAAAATAGATAATACCAAAATAAATATAATAGAATTAACGGAAGCATTTGCTAGATTTATGGTTACCGGACCTCAAAAAAAAAGTATATTACCTACTATTTCTATATATTCATCTGATCAAGATGATAGAGAACAAAAAAATTCTATAAATATGATTTATCAGTTTTTAACTGCAACCAGCTCATTTAGAAATGAAGAAGAATTTATTGAAGATATATTATTGAACAGTCCTGATATAATATTTTTTAAGCCATATTCTCATATGTTTAATTTATCATCTCAAAAACAAGGAGCCTTATACGAAAGTCAAAAAGATTTTATTAGAAAATTAAAAGAGTTAGTAGAAGATTTATTTAACAATATAGTCAGTAAAGAAATATTCGATTCAAAAACACAAAAAAAAGAAATTCTTTTCCATACTGGAACTATGGGTTCTGGAAAAACTTCAATGATAACATATTGTCTACCAATGATTGTAAAACATTATAATAAAATGTTATCTCCTAAATTAGGAGGATCGAAATTTGTTGAGTTAAAATTTGGTGGCTCTGATTCATCTGGTTTGGGAGATAACTTTACAAAAGTTAAAAGTATGATTGATAAATTTTGTAATATGGACTCATCTACTGAACTTAGTAAGCAAAAATCTAAACAAAGTAAATTTATTGTTCCAGTTATGGCAGTTCCATCATCTGAAGTAATTAAATCATCTGTTATAAGTTGTGGTAATTTTTACAATACATGGATTATTACAAGTGATAAAGATGATAATGTAGAAATTAATATTTTAGATAAAGCTTCAATTAAAAGAAGTGGAAATTCTATTTCAGTTAATGAGTATGCAGCATTTAGATCATTTAGAGGAGATGTAGAAAAAGATGATGAAGAATATAACAGTGCATTCCATAAACAAATTAAAAAAATATTAACTGCCCATACATTACTTAAGAAAACTGATGATCAGCAATGGCAAGAATATTGGGAAGATGAGCAACAAATAAAATTCAAAGCTAAAATAAAAGAGTTAAAATATAATTTTTTTAAAAAATTAGAAGCACCTTTAATTGAAGAAGGAATTAAAATATGGATAAATGATAGAAAAGAGGCAATGTTTGATAAATATTATGAAAATCGTCGAATTAAATGGAAAAAAGTTGCTGATAATGTTAATCCGAAACAAGTAAATTATAATAGATTATTAGAAGCAATGGGACTTCCTAAAGAAACAAGAGGACCAATACGTCCGTCACAAGAACATTGGATTAAATATTATAAATATGAATTTAATCAAATTTGGGAGTCAAAATGGGATTCTAAAAAAGATTCAGAATGGATAAAATATTATAAAAAAGCTTATCATGAATATGCAAATGACAAAAAATGGAATGATACTGATGATTTTAAAAAATTTAATCCAAAAGAATATATGCCATATGATGAAATAAAAGCTCAAGCACATGAAAAGTTATGTGCGTATATTAATGATGAAAAATTTTTAGAAAATTTTAGATGGAATATAAAAGATAGAACAGATTGGGAAAATAAATTTAAAAGGTTAACAAATTCAAAGATATTTGATGAGAATAAAAGACCCGATATCATATTTTGTGATCCAAAATCAATGAAATTATTACTTAAAAATCAAAGATTTTTTAGTGACGGTAGTAAATATTTTGATAATTTTGAGCTTAACTGGCATTTTTTACCAGTAATTGATGAATTTCCTGCAACTGGTGATTGTGATCAAAGAATTTTGTCATTGGATGACAATGAATTTGTTAAAACTAACATTGAAATTGCACAAATGCCAATATCTCATAAAATTATAATGTCTGCTTCTTTACTAAAAGATCAAGTATTAGAAAGTGACATTTTTTCTCGTTTATTTAATGAAATTGATTTCGCAAAAGAAGAGTTTACACTAAGCTCAATTACTGATTTATTTGAATATGAACGTATTGATGATAATTATAGATTAACCAAGGTAAACCCTTTTCATTCTTTATATTTGCCAGAACATAAAAATGTCGTAAAATTGTGGAATCAAGACGTATACAGATGTTTTTCTACTAATGACATTATAAAATGTAAAAATATTTATAATTCTATTTTAAGTGGGGAAACTTATGAACATAAGGAATCTGACAGATTTTATAGTATTGATAATAGTTATAACGAAGATTTATTTTATTCTCCTGATCATTTAGCTGAATCAGAATATAATAAAGAAATCGATGATAATAGTTCTTCAAATTTAGTTAAAGTCATGTCAGAATATGATAATATTAATACTTATCAAGTTATAAATACATTAAATCAAGGTGATTGTTTTTTTGACAGTATAAGAATACTAATTAATGATCAAATAGTTAAAGCAAATGGTGAAAATTATACTATTAAAGAATTACGATTATTAAGTTTATTTGATAATGTCGCTGATACAATTAATTATATAGAAAGTATTAGAGCATCTAAAGTTGTTGGCGAGTATCATGAATATGACACTGCATTATTTGATAAAATTTCTGTTGATGATTTGGATTTGTTAGCTCTAATTGGAACTGACCCTGAAGGACTAACCGGTTCTGAAATGTCTATGTTTATAAAAAGAATACGTGAACTAATGTTACATTCAGATTGGTGGGGCGATCAAATTACCATTAAGAACCTTTGCTCTAAATTAAATATCATTCCTATATTATTTGATGCAACACGTGGATATGCCATAACAGCTGTCCCATATATAATTACAGATTATACTCAACAAGTTAGATATGTTATGTTACAATATTCTGGTAATCATTATCAAGCAATTAAAATGATAAATGATGGAAATGAATTAACATTATTAACATTTGATCAAATTAGTGATGGATTAAAACAAAAAGCGGAAGTCGACTTATATAATTTTGGGAGTAACGAATCACAACTAAATCAATTCGGTCAAGAATTTGAAAGAATTTCAAATACTCCTTTAGTAAATGGACCAACAACAATTAGTAAAAGAAAAATAGATGAAAAACTACCTATTTTTAGACGTAATGCTATAGAAAGAGGTATTGATTATACAGTAGGTGGATCTATTATACAAACTCAAATAGAATTAGATGACTCACTAAAACCCATAATATTTACAAAAGATATCTATGAAAAAGAGGCAAACTACTTAAGTTTTATTAAAAAACTATTTAATTCAATAGGTAATTTAAATGATGAACAATTTATGTCATTTCTAGGGGGTATAAAAGAATATCCAGATGAAGGCGATGATAATTGGTCTTATTATTTTAAAGAGTTGTCAGCAAATGACTATTATGAAAAAGTAATGAAAAAGAAAAACACATTACATATTTCTACAACAAATTACTGTGGAAATATCAGACATATTTTAAAAAATAGTAGTTATTATAACGATAAAGATGAACTTATTTCTGAACCAACTTCTCCAGCTAGAGAATATATTGATGAATATGATATTACTCCATATGATTCTAAAGAGTCAAAATTTAATTTAGTGGAGTTAATAAATACAAGAGCTTTAAAATATAGAAGATTATTTAAAAAATATTTAGATGAATTTAATAAACAAAAAAAATTTAAGGAAATTATGAAAAAATATAAGGAGAATAAACTCAGAGATTTTCTAAGAATATTTAATGATAGTAATGGAATAAATAATAATTGGAGAAAGGTAACAAGTAAACCATCTGACGTTTTGACATTAAATGGAGAAACTATTAGTTCAAAACGTCATATAGACCAAGTATCAAAAGATATTCCAAAAATTATAAAAACATTACAAGCTATTGAAGAGGCAACAAATGATTTTATAAGAGTGGAGACAGAGTTTGGTCGTGTAGCAATTGATCAAAAAGATTTTTTTAATTTAATAAATAATAATGGTGATGATGCAGCAATTTTATTATCTGGTATTGGTTTTGATGAGTCTGAATTTAATTACATACCCATATCGCTAAGAGTTAAATCAAAGTTTTCCTTACACTCAATTGCTAAAATGTTTGGTAAAAATTATAAAGATGTAGAAAATATTTACTTATATGATATTAATTTTGAAGAAGGGAATACATTACAGCCATTTATTGGTCCTGAGTCATTAGTTCAAGCATTAGCTAGATCTAGTAGAAGAAAAGAAATCGGAGAAAAGGTTGTTCAGGCATTTATGCCTAGAGGTTTTGGAACTTTATTCAAAGACTTTAATACTAGAACTTCATTAAATGAAATAGATAGATATGTTAGAGGAAAAAGAATTAGAAAAGATGAACCAATAGTTACTCAGCCAACTACAGAACCGGCACCAACATTATATGCAGTAGAATATAGTTCTACTCAACCACCTCTTACTCAATCATCTACTCAACCACCAACTACAACATATATTTTAAATCCAAGTGCAGAAATATTTTATCCTACTGAAAGTTTTGAACTTATAAATAACCTTAGATTAACGATTGATGAAAGTGATTTACCAGGAGAATATAAAAATAAAATAAAAGCAGTTATTAATAGGTTATTAGAGTTAAATAATTACCCAAGTAATAAAATAAATTCAATATTAACTGAATGTGCAGATGACATTCAAAGAATGGATTGGTTAGGGTTTTTATCAGATAATTTAAAAATTAGACCAGTTGAAAAATACGAAATACATTATACAGATGATTGTAAAGAACTATTAAAGAACTTAGAAATAAAGTATCCATTTAAAAGTCTTAAAAAAATAAAAGTTGATAAAAGATTATTAGAAAAAAAGGATGGAATAAGAGGAATCGATTCTATAATCGATTCTATAAAAGATAACATTAAAAATATACTTACTGAAGCAATAGAAAAGAAATTAAAGTTACCATCACTTTAAAATTTAAAATAAAAATGTAAATATATTAATTTTATTTAAATAAAAAAATATTAATATATTATATGAGTATTTTACATGATTTTCCAAAAAATATACAACACTTACAAAGAAATAGTATAATTATTGATTCAAATAATGACTGCCCTTCTTTAAAAATTAAATTTAAAATAAAAAACGAAGAATATATCGAGGAATTTAAACAAATGTCCAAGAATAATAATGAGATATGGTCTTGCTCCTGTAACTCTTTTTTATTTACAAATAAGTTCTACAATATTTATAAACCATCTAGTTATGATATAATAGAATTAAATAATTTAAGTAATTTATTGAATGGTAAAACTAATGTAAAAATATTAAATTTTACTAATAATATTTATGATTATGATGAATGGCTAGATGAATTGGTAGAATTAATATAATTATTATATAAATTATCAAAATCTTCTATATTAATTTCAAATGGATTATTTTGAATATCAGTTACATTATTAGTAACACTCTTACATGTTAAAATTTCATGCTTAATATTAAATTTTAATATAATATCATAAATTCTTGATTTTCTTATTTGCCAATTTTCTTGATCTAAAATAATAAAATAAATATTCTGTAAAATTTCTTTTGGTAAAAATAGCAAATTTGTTAATCCAGATCCATTTTCTATTACTATTAATTTTGGACTTAAACTAATTAATTTACTAATTTTATCTTCAAAATGATAATCTTCAAAATAAAATAATTTAAATTTTTTATACCATAAACATTTCATAAATTCATTATTATTAATAATACATCTACTTGCGCCTGCATTATCTTTTATTCTTCTTGCTATAAAAACATTACGCTTAAATCTAGGAATTATTGATTTTTTTATTAAAACTTCATATCCTAATAATTGATATTTATCTAATAAAAATGTAGGTATTGTATCAATATCAATATAATTACCTACATAACAGTTTGTAATTTTATAATTATATCTATAAATATCAAGATATATAATTTTATCTTCTGGAACAAGTTTATGAATAATATTTTTTTGAAAATCAAGCATATTTAATGGAATTGCTAATTTTATATCATTTAACATAAAAAATCCTATTAATCTTTGCAAATAATGAAAATGAAAATGGAAAAAATTACCACCAGACTGTTTACCTCTATTAAAAATAAATATGTAGATATTATCTAAATTCTTTACTTCTCTATCTGGTCTAAATTTATCATAATAAAATTCTATTTCTCTATTAGAGTTATTTTGTAAATAAACAAATTTATTAGCTGATAAACAAGTAGGTAATAAATTTTTATTATAAAATATTTTGTCATCAAAAGTTAAAATAGTATCATATTTTTTACAAATTTCCATATATATAATATTATATTTTAATCTTTTTCTTTTGCGATTCTTGCTAAATAAGTATTCAAATGTTTTGTGTAATTAGGACAATTTTTTGCAGCAAATAATGTAGATTTATCTTGTTGATTTAATATTTCTGACTCAAATTTTTGCATATTTATATCTGTTACTTGTTTGATTTGTTCTTGTGTTGCTACACTTTGTAAAGCCATCAAGTAACCCATTCCATAGTTAGCATGTAATACAGAAACTAGCGGGCTTTTATCTTGAGCTGCAGCAGTGCTCCATCTAGCTGTTTGTCTAATTAATGTTCTTATTATTCTTTCCATTGTTTTTGGACAGTCTAGAATTATTGTTCTATAACTATTATGGTATCCTATAAAAATACCCAAACATATTAATAGAATTATTTTGATTAAATCCATATATATATAATAAAAATATATTTATTCTATATCTAAACATTTACCTTCACCATAAATTCGACTAAAAATAATAGAAGATGTTAATACTTTATTTATTTTAGCTAATTTTAAAGGATTTTTATTTACTAAATTCTTTACAAATTCATAATCTGAACCAATTTTTGATGGCCAAAATGATTTAAATTTAGAATGATAGCAAAAACCACAACTAGTAATGTTACCCTTTTTTATATCACCTTTTTTTGGTCCAATTATTTTATCAGCACGTTGATATTCCCATGCTAAAAATCTATCTTCTAATAAATGTTCATTTATATATTTTAATGCATTATTATGCAAAAATTTATCATCATCGTCTAAAAATATAATGTAACCATCTTTTACATCAGCTAATAACGTATTACAATAATCATTATATGAATAATACTCTTTTGTTTTTTTAACTTCAAATAAAGTATAATCTAATTCTAAATCTTTTAAAATATTATTAATATAATTTAATGTTTCTTCATTATCATAACTTATTAATAATCTAAAATTTTTATAATTTTGACTTATTATAGAATTAATATTTATTTTAAATGCTTTTGGTCTTTTTGATGTTCTAATTAATATATTTATTAAACTTTCATCAATTTTTTTATATTCAAATTCATCTAAGATCTTATTCCTTTTCTCTACAATTTTATTATTTTTCTTAATTCTATCATCTAACATTTCCTGACTTCCTATTCTTCCTTCCCAAAAACCATATTTAATAAAATGATTTTTAAGTTCTTCTTCATTAAATTCGCGAATGTCTAAATAATTATTTTTATAAAATTTAGGATCTATATCCATAATATAATTAAGATTTTTATTTAAAATAATATGTATTTAAATTAAAGTTTGGATATTTTTTAATTTTATTTAATAAATCAATATTTAAATCATTTAAATCATATTTTTTATAATCATTAATTACTTTATTAAAAAATAAATTAAGTTCTTTTTTTCTATGTTTTATAAAATATTCAATTAAACAAAATTTATATTTTTTTTTTATTAAAAATTGTGATCTATAATTACTACTTTGTAATACATATACAGGATGTGACCAGTATATTTTTTTTTTAATTTTTAAATTATATTTTTTTATATTTTTAAAATCTTTATCAAAACTATAATCATCTAATGGGATTAATCTAATTTCAGAAAAAATTAAGTTAGTAAGTAAGAATGATATTTGATAATTATCTAATTCAGTTTCATAAGTTAACAAATGAACATTATTATTAACTAAAAAATTAATATCATTTAATTCATTTATAATTTTTTGATAAAAATTATTTTTTGCGACAATATAAAAGTCTTTACCAAATTTTACTAATTCAAATAATACCATTTTGAAAATAGAAAAGTTATTTAATGACTCTAATTTTTCAAATTGAACTTCTTTATTAACAATTAAAGCATAAGGCATAATTTAATTAATAAAAAAATTATAAACTGTTTAACTTTTATACTATAAAAAATTGAAAAAAAATAAACTATTGTAATGTATTCGATTAATTAATTTAATATTATTTTCATCTTCATCTCGTATAATGAAGGATTTTTATCTCCTTCTGTGGTATCGCTTTCCACACATTGTTAGGAAAGTAATTGATTATCTTGATGAAGATCCCCAACACTGGCCTCTTGGACTTAAAACCAAGATCTTCACACCCTGTCACGGTTACGTTGTAGATGAACATCGTGATGATATGGACTATTCTGGTATTTGGGAGGATATCCATGTGAGGGGAAGAATTGTGTATGTATATCAGAAGTTTTCTGCAGAAGGAGGATGTTGTTGTGGTTGTGGGAAATATTCTGTTGTTATCCAGTACGAACGACCTGATGTGGACTATTACAAACAGTACACTTATCCACAGACACTTCCAATGTATTATGCGAACAACAGAGAGTCGATGTGCTGTTGTGGAATCAGTGGAGTTTTTTGGGGAAATGCCGACGATGTTCGAGATGTAACCGGGTGTGAGATGAATATATGTAATAAGCGTGAGATAGAATTTCGTATGATGATATCTGAACTGGAATATGACGGACATTATGAGTATATTGTGTAGTTATTGATTTATATATTTATATATATATCAATAATAATTAGTTTACATAGAAATTTATTGAATTATTTTTAGATACATTAATTCTATTAGTTTCTAATAATTCGCCATCATATACAAATTTACTTTTATCATCATATTTCTCTAAACTATAAGACTTAACTCTTCTAAATTTTATAAAACTACATTTTTCAATATGAGTTTCATTAATTAACTCGTATAATAACTTACATCTTTCAAAAAATGTAATTCTTCTATCAATATAAATTATATTAATATGATTTTCATCTGCACATGGAATCATATTAAAATCATTTGAAATCCATTTTTGAGTGCTCGAACAAAATAAACTAAAGTTACTTTCTACACTTACTTCATTATCATTTAATTCTATGTAAGTTAATTTACCTGATGTAGTATTTCCTAATAATAAAAATTTAATAATACCATAATAAAATCTATATTCACCTAAACATCTTAAAAATTCTGTATCTATATCAATATCAGATATCAATCCCCATGTTATAAATAAAAATGAATATAATGGATTGTTAATTAAATGATCATTTGCATATCTTATTTCCTGTAAATCTATTCTTTTAATATTATTACTTTCATAAGTTTCAAAAATGTTTTTTTTTGATATATTTAAATTTTTAGCTAATCCATTTCCTGACCCAGTTGGGATACATAATATAGGCTCATTTTTTAAGTATAAATTATTTTTATTTATATAATAACTTATAGTTCCATCTCCTCCAATAATAATAAATTCTTTATATTCTTTAGATATAATATAATTAATATTTGTAAATAAAGTATCATATGAGTATTTATGTGTATCTAAATAAGGTTTCAAATTTTTATTGTAAAAGTTTGTACTTTTATTTCCAGTTAAATTATTTACGATTACTAATATCATTTATTTAAAAAGATAATATATATTTAAATATAAATGGAAAAATTTATATTTATTAAAGATAAGGTTAAAGTTAGAAACCCATGCTTTGACCAAAATAATACATATTCAGGTGATATTAACAATTTTTCATTTACTGATAAAAGTAGATTTATAAATCAAGAAAAAAATTATCAATTATTAAAAGATTCTTTTGAAAGCTATAATGTAAAATTTACATATGTATGGTCTGGGACATGTAATAATAGTTTAACTAAATTTTTAGTAAGGTCTGATAATGGCAAAGTATATTGGTATAAGTATGAAGGAAAGACGGCTGGTGGTGGTCAAAATAGTTTATTTATTAATGGCAATAAAATTAAACTTACAAAATGGATACGTATGACCTCTGAAGAAAGAGATCAAATTATTAATTCATAAAATTGAATTTTAAATAATAAACTAATAATTTCTTATTATTTAAAATGGAAAGACCAAATTTTAAACATATTTTTGATAGTCAAGAATTATCAAAAAAGACTAAAACTCATCTACAAAATGTTTATTATGAAATGACATTAGGCTTATGTATTACAACACTTAGTTTGTGTTTAGCATCATTAAGCTGTTTTATAAACCATAATGTTTTACCAATTTTACATGCATTAACTATTCCTTTAGTAATAGTACAATTAGGCCTAATTTTTTACATGATGTACTCAAATACGTATAATAAAAAATCATATTTTTATACATTTAGTGCGTTAGAAGGATTAACACTTTTTCCAATAGTAAATCTCGCTAATACAATTGATTATTCTTTAGTGATTACAGCATTAATTACAACAATTATAGTATTTGGATCATTTACATACTTATCATTTCATACAAATAAAAGAAGTGTTTTATATTTAAGTGGAATATTAAGTTCTTGTTTAATAAGTTTAGCAATTATATCGTTAGTAAACATATTTTTACATTCTGAAATATTATTTAAAATAGATCTATATCTCGGCCTTGTAATATTTTGTATGTATATAATCTATGATACTCAAATGATTATAAAAGAAGCAGATGATGGTAACTATGATGTAATTTTTCATGCAATGACATTTTATCTAGACTTTATAAATATTTTTATTAGAATATTATTAATACTAATGAGAAACAAAAATGATAAAAAAAAGAAATAACTAAATATTTTTCATTTTTATTATATCGATTTTAATATTATTTTATTATTAATATGATTGCAATCATCATTTTGATCAATTAATTCTTGTATCAGTCGTGGTGATTTAGTAATGTCATTATTTTGATTAATTAATTCATGTGACTGTGGGGGTATTGAAGGTAATTTAGTAATGTCATTATTTGAATTAATTATTTCATGTGACTGTGGGGGTATTGAAGGTAATTTAGTAATGTCATTATTTGAATTAATTATTTCATGTAACCGCGGAGGTCTTGGAGGTGGTTTAGTAATGTCATTATTTTGATCAATTAATTCATGTGACCGTAAAGGTATTTGAGGTGGTTTAGTAATATCATTATTTGAATTATTTATTTCATGTAACCGTGGAGGTCTTGTAGGTGGTTTAGTAATATCATTATTTAAATTATTTATTTCATGTAACCGTGGAGGTCTTGCAGGTGGTTTAGTAATATCATTATTTAAATTATTTATTTCATGTAACCGTGGAGGTCTTGCAGGTGGTTTAATAACTTTATTAATTTCATTAATTAATTCATTTACTCTTCTGGGTCTTGGAGGTGGTATAATAACGTTATTGTTTGAATTAATTAAAGTTCTAGATCTAATAGGTAATGGTGGCAACTTTTTTAGATCAATTAATTCATCATCTTCAGTTGGTAAATGCGGTATTTTATATTTTCTTGGAACCTGATATGGTGTAATTTTATTTTCATTATGTTCAATTAGATTATCATTTGGAATATTAATTTTTACATTTTGGTTTTGTTTAATTAATTTTTTTTTATTATTTAATTGTTCTATTATATAATCTTTTGGACGATTTTTGTCGTCTTTCAATTTTAATTTAGTTTCTTTATATTCTTTGCCTTCTTTATTTGATATTATTTTTATTTTAACATCTTTGGGATCAATATATGGTTTTATTTTAAAACTTATTTTTCCTTTTCGCATTTTATATTTGATAATAATTAAAAATGTTATAATGCTAGTAAGTATAATGATAACAAGATAAATACTATTGTCATTATATTTACTGCTACTAGGGGATGTAAATTTATTACTGCTACTAGGTGATGTAAAATCATTGCTACTAGGTGATGTAAATATATTACTGCTACTAGGTGCAGAAAAACCATTGCTAGTAAGTGACCATTCTCTGCTACTAGGTGATGTAAATTTATTGCTGCTACTAGGTGATGTAAATTCATCATAATCATACATATTATTTGTAAAATTGTTACTGCTACTAGGTGATGTAAAATTGTTATTGCTACTAGGTGATGTAAAATTATCAGTTAATGGTATAATTGAATGATTCGATGATATAAATTGTGTATTATTTATTGTAGTAGAATTATTATGATTTATTGTTGTATTTGATAAAGAATAAATATTATTTTCCTTTATTTTTAAAAATATATCATAACACATATTATATTTATTAATTAGTTTTGTATTTAAATTACATATTTTAATTGTATAGTTAAAATGTATATTATCACATATTGTAACACATTCACTGTCACACATTATAATAATAGTAAATATTAGTATTACATAACTTTTCATTTTTATAGCTATTAATAATTATAAAATTTGATAAAAATTCAAATTTTTTAGATAAATTCATAAAGATGTGGTATTTCAAAATTAAGATATTTTTCCATTATTTTTCTAGAATGAATTAGTTCAATAATTCTTAAATTTTTTTTTAAATTATTTTTTATTTCTTTAAGAATATTTGCTATTCCATAAGATGGACCCCAATTATTTCTACATAATATTGACTCACAAAAATAACATTTATTTGAAGGTCTTATTTTATTATAATAATAATAAAAATAAGAGTCGTCTTTCTGTATTGAAGAACATTTGAAATATATTTTTTTAGTTTTATCTTTATTAAAAATATTAGGTGGTCTAAAAGGATAACAATTATCTATTAGAATATTAAGTTCTATAAAATATATTTCATTAATGAATATTGCAAATCTTGCTTCTTTATCAGAATTACTAATTATAAAACAATTTTGAATATAAGAATTCCATTTATCAGAATATGTTGAAAAATTTTCGTTTTTATAAATATTAATTTCCTTAATAAATCTTTTATTTGGCATATAAATTAATTATTACTTATATTTTTAAGTAATAATTAAACCATGTAATAATAAAATTATTTCTGTCATTTTGTGGTGTAATAAAAGTAAAGTAATAATAAAAATATTACATATTTAATCATTTAATATATTTTCAACTTTTTATAATTTCACAACTAACAATAGTAACTGGATATACTTTTTGTTTTTCTCCAAAATTAATTTTTTTTATATTTTTTATCATAAATTGAGTATTAATTGGAAATAAAACAATATCTTCATAGTTCATATGAATACATTTAGCTCCTATTGGGACTGAAATTTTCAAAAGGCAACAATGTTTATATTTTTTTACATCTAACATATTTCTAATTTTTGTGTAATTAAATGCATGTTCAATATTAAATGTACAACTTAAAAATCCTTTCTCTATAATTTTAGTTTTACTATAAATTCCTAAATTAGCTGCAGTTTTTATACTAATTCCTCTATATACAAACATATTTTCTTTTGTCGGTGGTGCATTTAAAATATAATTATTTAATTGTTCTACTCCTTTATCAGGAGTAATATTAATGTTATCCCATTTTTCAAGATTATTTTTATTTTCAAAAATATAATCTTGAAATATTTTAGAAGAATACATAGTATATAACTGAAATAATTCAAATCCAATTGAATCTTTTTGATATTTCAAAATTAAAATTTTTATCCATAAGTTTTTTTTAATTTAAAAATAATACAAATTTTACTTCATTTTCTGAATTTGTAATATAATAACAATTTTCAATATATGAATTCTATTTATCTGATTTTAATTTAAATTCTTCATTTTTATAAATATAAATTTCTTTTAAAAATCTTTTATTTAACCACATATTAATAAATTTATGCATATCAATATGTGGTGTAATAAAAATAAAAAATATGAAAATATTATATCATTAGATAAATTTATAAATGCTAATAATATTATTAAAAATGAAGTTAAAGAAACTCCTTTGTTTAAATTAAATGAAATCAGTAAAGAAATAAATAAAGATGTTTATTTAAAAGATGAATCAAAACAACTAACTAATTCTTTTAAAATAAGAGGAGTTTATTATGTTATTAATAAAGAAATACAAAATATAAAAAAAGAAAATACTTTTTTGATTACTCAGTCTACAGGTAATCATGGAATTGCTTTTTTATTTTCTTTATATCAACAAATGACAAATAATAAAGATAGTAAAATAATAACTAGTATAATTCCAATAATTTTTACTTCTAAAGATATACAAAATGTAAAATTAAATTTAATGAACTTTTATTTAGATAAAATTAGAAAATTTAAAAATGATCAAACTTATGGAGAAATAAGATCTTCTTATGAAAGTTATGAGACTGCTTTAAATAGTAGAGTTCAGTTTGTAGAAGAAAATAATGCAATATATATTGCTCATGGATCTGAAGATACAATTATTGGTCATGGAACAATGGGAATTGAAATTAAAGAACAATTGGATAAATTAGGTTATAGTTCCGAATCTAATATAACTTTTCTAGCTGCGTGTGGAGCTGGTGGTCCATTAGGTATTGGCATATGTTTAAAGAAATTATATACTAATGCAAATTTTGTAATTGTTCAAACAGATGACCAAGATGCTTTAATTAAATCATTAAAAGAAGACAAGTTATTAAAAAATAAAGAGATAGATAAAGATCTACCATTTAATTTTGCCGATGGAATAGGAGTAGATACTCCAGAGCTAGAAGCTTTAGAACTTTGTAAGAATTATGCTGATTATGGAATTTGTGTTTCACATAAAGAATGTTTTTTAGAAGCAAAAAAGTTAAATAATGATATTAAAATTTCAAATAATGAATTAGTATTTAGTGGTGGGACATCAGTGGCAGTATACTTAGCATTGAAAAATTTAAAAGATGAAGATTTTATAAAAAAGAGTGATTTAATAGTTATACTTAGTTGTGAAGGAAATATTGATGAAATAGTAAAAAAATATATTAAAAATTTAAACAATTAATTTAATAAAATATAAATTTTATTATATGAATTTAGAAAATGATGATCTAGACATAATTTTATCTAAAGTTAGTAAAAGTGTAATGGAAATAAGTTATTTAGTTAGAAAGAGTAGTCCTCTAGATTTAAGTTCTGTTCTAGGTAATGAAAATCCAAGCGGAGAGCAAGTTAAAAAATTAGATATAGATTCTAATAATATCTTAAAAGACAACCTATCTACAATTAGTTCAATTAAATATATAGCTTCTGAAGAGGATGATAATTTAATTGAAATTAATAAAAATGGAAAATATTTAGTTTCTTTTGATCCTTTAGATGGATCTTCCAATATTGATTGTAATATTACAGTTGGAACAATATTTTGTGTATTTGAATATAATAAAGACGATAAATTAGTAGATGGTAGAAATATTGTAATGGCTGGTTATAGTTTATATGGTGGATCTACACAAATAGTAGTATGTAAATATGGAAAAGTTGATATTTATAATTTAGATATAATATCAAATAAATGGGGATTAATATTTGCAAATTATAAAATGAAAGATAAAGGTAATATATATTCAATTAATGAATCATATAAGACTATGTATAATAATAAATATAATGAATATATTGATAGTTTAATTGATGAAAATTATAATATGCGTTGGGTTGGATCTTTAGTAGCTGATTTTCATAGAACATTAATAAAAGGTGGTGTAATACTTTATCCTGCTAATAAAAAAAATAAAAAAGGTAAAATTAGGTTAGTTTATGAAGCATATCCTTTAGCTTATATAATAGAAAAAGCCGATGGTATGTCTTTTAATGGAAATACTAATAGTATATTAAATATTCCATTTCCAAAGAATATTCATCAAAGAACTCCTATATTTTTTGGTTCAGAATATGAAATATTTAAATTAATGTTTTAAATAATATAATTGTAAATTAATTTATAATTATATTATAAATGAGTAATTCAGAAGATGAATTAAATACAAGTAATATTGATACAGATACTGAACAAAGTAATGAAATAAATATTAAATTAAATGATTCGTCAGAGAATAAATCCAAAAAAAATATAACTAATGATAATTCTATTGATTATGACGAGTTATCATATGAATCAAAATCATTAGAAACTAAATCAAATAATATTGATTTACATTCTAGTGATATTATATCAAAAAATAAAAAAACTGATAGCAATAATCAAAGTAGTGATGAGAATATAAATCAAAACTCTTTTAGTAAAAGAATTAATTTAGAATTAAAGTCGTCACAGAATAATATTTTAAAATCTGAAAATACTAATAATTCATCATCACAAAATGACAATTCGCAAATAAACAATCAAAATGATAATAAAATTATAGATGAACAATTTGAGAATTTTATTTTGACTATGAAAGTTAGATTGGATAAAAATAATATGAATGAAATTATTGTTCCAGATAACGTATCTGTTGATAAATTACTTAAAGTATCAAGAAATAAATATTTAGATGAGATAGAGTCTCTAAAAAGAAAGGAGTTAGATGGATTAAAAAAAGAAATTCATGATTTGAATAATTCAAAATTTGAAAGTATATTTAAAAATATTATGCAATCATATAATTCTGATTTTGATAAAAAAATAGAAACAATTTTTAACAAGGAAATTAAACCTTTTAATAATTTAAATAAAAGGTCAGAAAATAATTCTGACAGAAATATACCTTTATCTGATAGTAAATCTAATCAAGATAGAATGGATTCTGATCCTTTTATTATGGACTATCAAATGATTAATAAGAAAGTATCAGAATCAAAATCTTCTTTATCTGATAGTTCAAATAAAAGACCAGTTAAAAAATTAAAAAAACCTGCTAAAAAGAAATCAAATGAATTTAAGGAATATTTTGATTGTATATATATAATTAATTTACCAAATGAAAGAGATAAAATTACAGATATAACAAATATTTTAAATGCTAATAGAATAAAATATAAGGTAGTTGATGGCATTTTAGCAAAAACTGACAGAAAATATATGAAATTTTATCAAAGATGGTTATATCAAAAAAACTTAGATAATAAATATATGAATAAATTTATATTTGATGAAAAATTATATATAAAAAAAAATCCAGATTTAGCAGGTTTAAGTAATAAAAGTAAGGCTTGGAATCATTGGATGAAAGAAGGAAAAAAAACAAATAGAGATTTATATGATAAATCAAATATATTATTAGAGTCACAACTTGGTAATCTTATTGCTCATATGAATGTAATAAAAGATGCAAAATATGAAAAATATAATAATATTTTAATATTAGAAGATGATGTATTTATCCATAATGATTATAATCAGTTACATTTAAACTTAATAAATAAACTTAATAATAAATATAACTTATTATATTATGGAGGTATTCAAAAAAAGTGGAGTAGTATTGAAATCCAAGGTAATTATTATAAGGCATATAATACTCATGGTGGATTTGCATATGCTGTGAAATCTAATATTTTTGATATTTTATTGGAATATATGAATGAATTAACTGAACCAGTTGATAAATTATTAATTAACCTACAAAATAAATTAAAAAGTTGTTATGTTGCATATCCAAATATTTTTATAACTGACTTAGAGAATGGTAAGATACATAGAAAGAGAGATTTGAATAAATATTCAAAGCATTTTAAGTGGAAGTTAGATAATTATAAGATGTAAAATTGAATTATACATATTTAAATATATATATTTAAATAATATTAAATATATGTGTGATAAATGGATAGATAAATATAAGCCAAAAAAAATTAAAGATATAATTGGAAATTCGAATAGTATCTTAAAAATTAATCATTGGTTATCTAATTTCAAAAATGAAAAGAATAGTAGTATAGTAATTTCTGGTTACCATGGTGTAGGAAAAAATTTAATAACTAAAATACTATTAGATAATAATAATTTTTATTATAAATGGCTTGATTATAAAGATGAAAAAGCTAAAAATCTATTTGAAGATTTAGTTAATTGTTTTACAGGTGCAACATTAGAAAAATTTTTTACTAAAGAAAAGAGAAAATTTGCTTTGGTTATTAATGATATTGAAAAAATTACTTTGAAAAATGAAAAAGGTCGTATTAAAGAGTTAGTAAAACAAAATTTTCAAAATAAATATTTCCCTATAATATTTATATCTAATATGCAGCATAATAAATTACTTACCGATATATTAGATTATTCTGATTCTGTTAAGCTTATGCAACCATCTGATAAAGATCTATTAGTGCTTTTAAATAGAATTATAACAAAAGGTGATATAAATGTAACTGATGAGAAAGTTAAAAAAAGATTAGTTAAATTTGCACAAAATGATATGAGAAGATTAATTTCAATAGTTTATGATTTATATAATAGTTTTGATGATGGAAAAGATATTGATAAAGAATCATTAAAATTATATTATTCCAATTCTCAGAAAAAGTGCAAAGATACTAGTTTATTTGAAGCATCAAAAACTTTAATAGATGAATATACTGATATAAATGATAGTTTATCATTATATAAAGTAGATAAAGTATTAGTTCCATTAACAATACATGAGAATTTTACTAAAAGTATTTTTAATAGGTATAAAGATAATAATATCTTTTTTGATTCATTAAAAAATGTAACTGATTCAATATCAAAAGGTGATGTAATTGAAACTAATATTTATACAGATCAAAATTGGTTCTTACATGAAATACATGGCTTTTATACATGTGCTAGAACTTCGTATCATATTAATAAACATAAGCCTACCTATAAAAAATCATCAATACCATATTATGAAATGAAATTTAGTTCGGATCTAAATCAAACTTCTTTGAAAAATATTAACAAAAAACAAATAACAAATTTGCAAAAAGTTTTTCCTAATAAATCATTTAATGATATTATAAATTTAAATAAAGTAATTTATCATTTAGTTAAAAATGAGAAAATACCAGAATTATATAGAATTATGCGTGACTATGATAGTAACGTTAAAACTGTTGAAACTATAATTAAAATAGATAAAACAATGCCTAAAATAACATTAAGTCAAAAGAATAAAAAAATTTATAATATGTATGTTAAAAATAAACTTACTTTATAGATCTTGACCATCGTATTCATCGTCATTATAATATTCATCATCATTTAGACTTTCATCGTCTGAGAAAAAATCATTACCGTCATAGTCTGATTCAACATGTTCATCATAAACTTTCTTTTGTTTTTTCTTAGCTTCTTCTACAGCCTTGCGTTCTTTTGTTTTTTTATTTGCTTCTTCAATACCATCAGATGATAATACTTTACTACTAGTAATATTCCCCCAACAAGATGCCTTTGAAACAGGAGTAGGTCCTTGTAAATCAAGACTTTTTAATGAAGGAAATTCATTTTTTTCCTTTTCTACAAGATCTAGTATTTCTTTTTCAAGCTCTTCCTTTTTAGATTTTGAAATGTATTTACCTGAATCTAATTGTTCACGAATAGTCCTGATTTGTTCTCCAATAGTGTTAATTTTTAGAACAGGTGCAGGTTTTGCACCTGAATCATGACTAAATTTACAAGAATCTCCAAAACGACAATTGCCGTATTTTTGGAAGCTTCTACATACATTAGTTCTGTCAGAACGGTAATTGCCACGTCTGTCAGAATTGTAATTACCACGTCTGTCAGAATTATAATTACCACGTCTGTCAGAATTATAATTACTGCGTCTGTCAGAATTATAATTACTGCGTCTGTCAGAATTATAATTAGATCTATTATCAGAATGATAGTTACCACCTCTGTTAGAATCATAATTAGATCTATTATCAGAATGATAGTTACCACCTCTGTTAGAATTATAATTAGATCTGTTATCAGATCTAAAATTATTAGATCTGTCTTGAAATCGACGACTTCTCATTTCGTTATCAACCGTGGGATCAAAACCTTCATGATAACTTTTTTTTTTATCAGCACTATCAGCACTGTCAGAATGTTCAGCATTTTCAGCATTGTTCGCATTGTCAGCATTATCAGTGCTGACAGCACTATTTCCGAAACTCCTATCTTCATACCTCTTATTTGTAAAACGAGGTTCCGAAGAAGAACTTTTTTTCGAAAAGAATTTAGTGAATCTATTATCTGAATTATCAGATTTAGAATTCGCAGATGTTGTTTTTTGTTGTCTCCAAGCCATATTTAAGTATATATATATAAGTATTTAAATATATGTATAAGAACATTATTTTTCATTTTTTTTTGAAATCTAATTTTTTTTATATTTATATATATATATGTCTGATAAAGTTCCTCTTGAATATTATAATTTAGAATATAAAAATAATCAAAAAGGTGGTGAAGATATTGATGAAGCAGATGTATTAAGACATCAACAAATGAGTATTTATAACGATAAATATTTAAATTATATGGAGCCATCAAAAACATCATTATATTCTATTCCTAAAGGATCTATTTTATATCATGGTTCTCTTAATAGAGAATCTTTTAATCCCTATGATATTAGGCTAGGAGATGATAAGTTAGTTTCTTACTTCTCTCCTAATAAAAGATTAGCTGCCGATTATATAATTGGCTGCGCAGTCTATCCAACTAAATCTGGATATTTACATAAATTTAGAGTCAAAAAAGATATAGAAAAAATATTAATTATTTCTACTCATGAAAAACAGGCTCATTGGACCTTACGATTTATTGAAGATAGTTTCTGTTCTAGAAAATTTAGAATTCAACTAGATGGTATTGGTTTTTTCTTCCCAAGAAGAGATGAAAAAGATTTCACTGCAATTCAAAAAGGTGACGATTCTGTTAAAAGATTAGCTTTTGACTCAGAATTTGCTATTTGTAATCCTAATGAATACTTAGAGTATGTATCTTCACAAAGGTGTGTATCATTAAGAAAATTAAGTAAAGATTACCACTTTTCAAAATAATTTAATCAATAATTTATTTCTAATTATTAATTAATATGATATGTTCTAAGAAAAAAATAATACATTTAGAAAAAAAATACTTATATAAAGGGACAATATATAAAGATCACAGTTTTAGAAAAGGTAAATTAATAAATAATAATGTAATTGTATTAGGTAGTTGGAAAAAAAATGTATTAAATGGTATTTGTGAAGTATATTATTATAAATATTATTTTAAGGGTATTTTTAAAAATGGAAAGCCAAATGGTTATGGAAACTTGATTACAAATAATTTAATATATAAAGGATATTTTAAAAATGGTGTTGCTGAGGGTCGGGGAAAGTTATATAATATGGATAATAAATTTTTATGCCGTGGTATTTTTAAAAATAATAAAATGGTTAATAAAGATATAATTATTAATCATCCATTTGGTGATATTCAAAAATATATTAATTAAAATTTTGTTTTCTATAATTCTGATAAAATTCATTTAATGTATTTGTAAAATCATCTACATAGTTATTATCTGACAATATCTTAGATTCATCTAATTTCTTAATAAATTTATGATACATTCTTTTATAAACATGTTCATTGTATGTATATAATTTAATTAAATTTACATAATCATCAATATTATCTGTTAAAAAATATTTATCCATTTTTAATGATTTCATTAATGAATACGAAAAGCAACCATGATATTTATTAATATTTTTATATCCAAAAAATGGTCTTTTTAATTTAAGAATTTCTAATGCAGTTGAATGATTATTATATGAAATAGAATCAATATATAGTAAGTTACCTAATAGCTTATCGGGATAAGTATTATTGTATGTATCATGTAATACATGATCTGAGTTAAATAAATCATTTATCCATTTTTTATCTATGTATCCGTAAATAGTAACATAAATATTTGGACCTAATGAAATTATTCTTTTTATAATTCTAACTAATTCATGTGATATCTTTGGTGAATATGCAATTACTCCAATTTTTATACATTTTGGATTATATTTTGGTTCAGTAACTTGAAGTGTATTTGAATAATATGGCATTGGTAATATAAAATTATCTTTTAAAGTTATAAAGTTATATTTTGATTCATCAATTTTGGCATATTCTAAAAGTAACTCATATAAATATTTATCTATGAAATTATAATCATAAATATCATTTGGATAAATTACTGGTGGTTCTTGAAAACTAACTTGTATAGGTGACGGTTTTTTTAATACAACTGCTTTTCTTTTATAAAGACCATAAATATAAATCATAATTGTTAACTGTTTTTCACTTAATAAATCTTCTAATTGAGAATCACTTAATTTACTTACGTAATTTATTTCTTTAACATCATCAAAAAATGTTTTATCACACGCATCCATTGATGTTTGACTATCATCAATAAATAAATATAAATCTAATTTTTTCTTTAAAGTATTAACAATTTTTCTAAAATTTTTAAATCCTGGACTTGCTGATTTAGGTAGCATATATATTCCAAGTTTCTTTATTTTATTATGGGTTTTTAAATAAGAAAAATCTCTATTAACTGATTCGTTATTTTTTAAAAAAACATTTAATTTATTTAAATTTTTAAAATTTGAAAATCTTGTAAAATTAAATGGATCAATAAATATACTATTTAATAATTTTTCATTTTCATAAAATTTCTCTAATTCGTTTGTGAAGTACTCCATTTCATTTTCAGTTAATGAATATTTATCTTTAAAAGACAATACATCTGTTAAAAAAGTTATTTTTTTAGTATCTATATCATCGTTTGAATTTAAATGCATATATATATTTTTTTTTTGATCACTTTTAAGTTTATTAAAATTATTTGCATCCAAATCAATTTTTATATTATTATTTTTTAAAAAATTAATAGCGTTATTTGTTTTATTTTCTTGATAAGAGCCGATATTAAAATAAGAAATTATTTCATTTATATTATTCATTTATATAATATAAATATAATTTTTTTTAAGTAGTGTCTTCATCTTCTTCTGTCTCTATTGAATTTTGAAAATTATTTAAAAGAACTCCCATTTCTGCATCAGATAATTTACCCAAATTGTCTACATCAATACTTCCTGCATTTTGCCCTAATATTAAATTATAAAAAATTTTATTTAATTTTAATGTATTTTTATCTAAACATTCACCATCTATGCATAATTTTTTTACATGTGTTGTTCCATCTTTGTCTACAACTAAATTAGGTTTATTTTTTCCATATAAAGATGGACAATTGTCATCATAACAATATCCTGTCCATATTTCATAATTTCCATTTTTTGAAACTTTTGTTCCTGTTCTTAAATTTCCATTAACGTCATAATGCCAAATAGATAACGAATTATTATCTTTTGCTTTAGTTTCTAATCTATCTGTTTCGAAATTTTCTTTAATAATGAATTTTCCATTTGCTGAATAGAACATATATTTATATTAGAAAATAATTTAAATCGATATTATATTATTTATTGGAATTCTTTTTTTTACTTCATTTACCACACTTAAATTAAGTTCTAATATATCACTTTTAACAACATTAGAAAATTCATTTAAAACTTCTCCCCAAGGATTTACAACTAATGAATGACCATATGATTTATATTCCATATCATTATTTAAAGCAGTAGAACACCCTACAACAAAACATTGGGTATCTAAAGCTCTTGATCGTAATAATAATTGCCAATGTTTAGACCCTGACCATTCTGTAAAATTACCGGGATAAAAAATAACTTTGCAATCATTTTTCTTATAGTAATTTGATAGTTCATTAAATCTTAAATCAAAACATATTCCTATACCTATATTTCCCCAAGGTGTTTTAACAATTGTAGGTGATTTACCTCTACTTAAAACAGATGATTCTTTAAAAACATAATTACCGTTACTATCTAATACATCAAAAAGATGCATTTTTCTATATCTATCTATTAATTGACCATTTTTCCAAATTGTGCAGGTATTATAATATTTAAAATTATCATCTCTACCAAATTTTTCTGGGATACTACCAGCAATAATACAACATGTATTATATTCAATTGATAACTCGTGTAAAAATTTAATTGTTTCACCTTCTAGTTTTGAAATATTTTCAGCATATTCTTTAAAATATTGAGTTCCATATGGTGAATTAAAACATTCAGGCAAAACTAAAATATTAAATTCCTCTTTAGGAATTAAATTTCTTATTTCTTGTAAATTTTGAGTTTTGTTAAAACCTGGCATATTTTGTACAATTGCTATTTTCATATTATTAATTTAATAATAAATTCTATTTAAATATATATATGAATAGTTCTATTATTAATTCAAAAAATGTTAACTTAGCAGTTAAAGGGCAAATATTTAATTTAATATTAATATTTATTTTAATTTTTATAGTAGGTGATACTAATAATATAATTAGTAAACAATTTTTCCATTTTGGACCATCAACATCTGATATAAATGTTAATATATTTGGAATTAATATTAATAATTGGAATAAGTGGTTTTTAGTTATATTATTTCTGGTAATTTATGAAGTAATAAATACATTTTCTCATAAAATATTTAAAACCTGGCAAAGATATTATATTCAAGATCCTAAATCTGATGAAATTGGTATGAGTAGAAAAGATGCATTTAATAATATAATTTTATTTGAAGGAATATCAAAATTATTAAAAAATTTTAAATGGGCATTATTAATTATAACCAAACAATTTCAGTTTATTATTCCGCAATATTTGACTCGTTTAATAATATCAATGTATATTGAAAATTGTTATTTAGACAATAAATATTGAAATTAAATTTATTTAGAATTTTATTATATTTACTATAATAATAAAATGCTTAGACGATTATTTTTTAAAAAAGAACAAGTTAGACAATTAGGCAGGTGGAACTATGAAAAGTCTAATATTAAATCATTATTAGCTAATATTGATTCATGTGGCGATACTATGTGTGGTGATCCATTAGCATATAAGCAAGAAATGGATAAAGAAATTAAAGAATTTATTAGACTGAAAGAAATTGAGAAGTTAAAAGAAGAAGAAGAAAAAAGAAATAAGAAAAATTTATTTAAGTTTATTTCTAAATTTCAGTGATTTATTATTTAATTTAATTAATTTATTTTTATCAAAAAGTAAATTACTTATATCATATACTTTTTTCAAATGACCAATTCCTAATTGATGTATTAATGGTTTTTTAGGATTAAACATATTTGTCATCCCTTTTATTTTTCTGTCCCATTTATCATCAAATAAATTATCATAACATATTCTTAAGAAGCTATGAAATCTTCTAACAATTAATTTATTTTTTTTACTAAATTCTGGTAACTTAATTTTTACATTTTCTAAGATTTTAGCTTTTAAAATTTCTTTTTCTTTATTTGATCTTTTTTCATAATATTTAAACCATAATGGCTCTTCTCTTAAAGTCCAATTATCAGTTTTACATTTAAAATCTACATACATATATTTTGATGCAATTATTGGATCTTTATAATATTCTGAATAAGCTTTGACATTGTCTGTTAATTTAAATTTAGTCCTATATTTTCTTTTAATTTCTTTGGGAATATTTTTTCTTAACCACATAATAGGTTTTTCTGATTTATGACAATCTTTACCATATCTATATTTGTATTCTTGAAGAAGGTAAAATGCTAAATCAGCACAATACTTATAATTATTTATTGACTCTTTCGCCCAAAGAAATGGTGCTAAATTTGGACTAATTGCTTTACAAAATTTATATGGTGGTTTTTTAGTTGAAATAACATGATGAACTTGTGATAATATTTGTGCTATTTCAATCATGATTTTATTTACATGTTTGTCACAGTAATATTTTGCACAAATCATTGGATTTTTATCTAAATAAAATAAATTAACCATTAATTATAAATATATTTTAATTAAAAATTAATTTAAAGTTCCTTTTCTAACCTCACAATTATCAAACCATCCTTTATTTTCTATATTCAAGTTATCACCATATTTTTTTATAAATCTTTCTAAAAATGCACCATGTGTAACAACTGCGATATTTTTATATTCAATATGTTGTAAATATTTATAAAATAAATTTATTCTTTTACTAATGTCATCTTCTGTTTCTTTTTTATTATAATCATAATTATCATAAGACATACTAAAATCAACATAATCAAAATTCAGTGATATTTCTTTATTTGATTCTTTGTAATCACAAGGATTACTAATAAATTCCCTAATATAATCTATTGCTAAAAATTTATTTGATTTATTAAATATGAATTCAGCAGTTTCTAAAGTTCTCCTTAACGGAGAAACAAGAATAATATCTACATTTTTTATATTTTCTTTAATATTCAAACATTGCTTAATACCTTTTGTAGTAAGTCTTGGATATTCTAAATGCCAATTATGATAATCATAATTATATAAGTTATGATATCCTTCTCCATGTCTTATAAAGTAAATATTTTTCATTATAATATATGTGTAATATTTTTATAGATTTTGAACTAAAGAATTTATAAATGTATAATATGTGCCTAATCCATATTTACTGTGTTCATTATTATATATATCAATATTCTCAGCACCCTTATAATGGTGATCTTTACCTATATATTTATTTTTTATAAAAGAACGACCTTTATTTTTAAAACAACATTCTTTAGTTAAATCAAAATATTTAATCTTATTTTGATTACATTCTTTTTTTAAATAATAGTTAAATAACTCAATGTCTTCATTTTTTGACTTATATGTTATATCTTCTGGTAATTTATCTACTCTCAATATTGATTTAAGAGTAATTATCCAATTTATTGGATTAACCATATTTGATCCACAAATAATAATTTTGCTTCCAAATTTATTTATAAATATTTTTAAAAAATTTATGAATTTATAAATTATGTCTTTAAAAAAGTTTTCCTTTGATATTTTTATACCTTGTAAAATTTTATAGTAATAAATATATTCTACATCTATTTGACCTAATTTAAAAACATGATAATCTAATGGTTTTGATAATATCCTCTTAGTTATGTAAGATTTATAATTTAAAGAAGATATATCATTAATTATACCAGAGATTGATGATGCTGATTTAAAATTATTAAAAATATTAACTTTACCTATTTTAATACTTTTTCTTAAAAAACACCTACAATGTGAACAGCCATAAATCTGAATATTACATTTTATATCTTTTATTTTTTTAAAATTTTTTTTTGTTAAAATGAATGAGTTTAAATCTATTCTATTTGTATCTTCTATAGATACATCACTTATATCATCTTTTGATATTGTATCATCGCTCTCTTGATCTATTATATATTTACTTTTATCTATGAATTTTATACATTCTTCTATTTTTATTATACTTACTACAGTATTTATATTTTTATTTTGGTTAATATTATTTTCTAAAATATGTAATGGAATACATTTATTATAAGTAATTTTATTAATATTATTGTCATTAATATGCATTTGGACATTTTCATTCTCTTCCAAATTATTTATTTCATTTGAATTTTTTTCATTTACATAATCAGGGCTTTCATCTGAAATATACAAAATCCCCCCTTTTAAATTTATATTATCATCATTAATCATATATATAAAATTTTAATTTTAAATATATGATTAAAATATAATATTTATTTTACCTTCTTTATTTTTATCTTCTAAATTTATTATATTATCTTCTAAGTTTGTTAAATTTACTACTTTATTTTCTAAATGAATTACATTAATTGATTCATTTTTTAGTTCACTTACTTTAATTTCTTTATTAATTTGAATACTATCACATTTATTTTTATTATCACTCATTATAAAAATAAATAAATTATTAAAATTATGATTAAAATAAAAGTTAATTTTTAAACCAAATAATTAACTTTTATTATTTTTATAGTCTTTAATCCACTTATTAAATATTTTTATTGCATCATTCATATCTTTAGTTTTATTTGGATGATTTTTTGCTCTTCCTAACATTGTATTTATAACACTTATTTGATATTTTATTGGTTCATTTTTAATTCTTTCAATTGTGAATAGTGCTTTATCTTTATTTTTAAAACCAAGACCTTTTATGGTTGTTTTAGGGTTATAGTCCGCATATAAAGATAAATTTTTAGCTTCTAATTTAGCCATTGGCATTGAATCTATTAATTTAAATATTTTAGATACATTTAATAACTTATAATTTTTTTTTACTTTGCCATCAAAACCAATTATTTGAATATTAAATTTATTTTCTTTATTACGATTTGTTAATAATTTAATATGTCTTTTATGAAATTCCTTAATATTATCTTGATATTCGTCTTTTATTTTTAAATATTTTTCATTTTTATAAGAGTCTACATGTATTAGCAATATTCTGTATTTCCATTTATATTTATCTAATTTCATATATATTAAAATATAAATTAAAATATTATATAAATTAATGACAGATTTATATAAAATTAAAGCTAAAATTTATAAAAAGCACGAAGCTAGATATATAAAAATATCTAAAAATCAGTTGAGAATATTAGAATCATTATATTTAGATGGTAGTAAAGAAAAGAAATATTTTGATAGTAAAAGTAAATTGAGATATTCTGAACATTCTGGGTTATTAGATTTTGGAAAATCAAGATTACAAAGAATAATTATTAATGCTAAACAAAATATTTCAGATAAAGTTGATGATACAATTTTATTACCAGATAATATGCCAGACGCATTTGATTTTGAATATATGTTTCATACTCATCCATCTACACCAAATCCTGGATCTAGAATTACTGAAGGTGTTATATATGAATTCCCAAGTATTTCAGATCTATTTCATTTTATTGAACATCATAATCAAGGAAAAACACAAGGATCAATTATAATTGCTCCAGAAGGAATATATATAATTAAATGCATCGATTCAAAGTTACGAATTGATGTTCAAGATGAAGATACAGTAATGGATTTTTTAGAAGATAAAGTTAATGAATTACAAGAAGATGCATTAGAAAAATTTGGATATGATATATCAGAGTCTATTTTTTATAAGAAAATTGCTAGAGATTTAAGTTTTATTGAGAAATATAATGAATTAATTAAAGATTTAAATATTAAAATTTTTTATAAACCAAGAGTTTCAGTAAATAAAAAATGGGTTTTAGATGATTTATATTTGAAGGTACGCCCAATTGAATAAATTATAATATATAGTATTATATATGTCTAAAAAATTTGATAATCAAATTGAAGAATTAAATAAATTTACAAATAGAAATTATATAAAAAAATTTGTTCATGTTAAAGATTTTGATTCATTTAAAAAGTCAATTGAAGAATTAAATAATTCAGTTAATACTTTAGGTAATTCAGAATCAGAACAAAAATGCAAAGAATGTGTAGAATGGGTTATGGAAAGAGTAAATAAATGGAATATGGCTATTGATAATTTTCATATAGTAAATAAATTAAAAGAATTATTACCTTTATTAAATCAAATAAATGAAAATTTACCTAGTGCCGAAGATGCAAGATTAGCTAAAGAAGCTCAAGATGCAAGATTAGCTCAAGAAACTAGATTAGCTAAAGAAGCACAAGATGCAAGGTTAGCTCAAGAAGCAAGATTAGCTAAAGCAGCACACGATGCAAGATTAGCAGAAGAAACTAGATTAGCTAAAGCAGCACACGATGCAAGATTAGCAGAAGAAACTAGACTAGCTAAAGAAGCAGAAGAAGAGAAAAATGAATCATTTGCTAAATCAGTATTAAAAGCACAATTAAATAACGAAGATATTGCATCATCTGATAGTTCAAATGATGTAGTTGAAGAAAAAACTTTATAAAAATAGTATAAATTGCGTAGATATAAAAATATTATATTATATTTTTATTTTTTTATATTGTATTTATATATAATGTTTGACAATAAAAATACTTTAGTATATGTTTTACTTGCAGTTGTCGTATTCTTTCTATTATCAAATAAAATGAAAGAAACATTTAATAGTGGAAGTAATTTAAAAGGATGTTATAAAATGGATACAAATATGTGCAGTCCTGATTGCTGTGGCAAACAATGGCCTGTTTCATTTGATTTAAAAAAAGACCCAAGAATTAAAGATGGGGAATTAGGAAAAAAATATATAGCTACTAATATGATGTGCTCAGGAAAAATGGGTACAGGATGTGTATGTGCTGATAATAAACAATTTAATTTTTTAAGTAAACGTGGAAATAATGCTTAATTGAGTTAAAAATAAAAAAATGATATATATAAATATATATATATGAATTTTTTAGTAGAAACAAAAAATGAATATACAATACAATTAATTAATATTTTATCACCTCACATGTATGAAGGATTTGAATCAATTTATAACGAGTCAAAAAAAATTATAAAAAAAGGAGAAGAAAAAAAAGTATTGAAAGCATTTCAACAATTTATAAAAAGAATTCCAAGTTGGAATACAAATTTAATTGAAAATGAAACAACTAGAATTAGGACTGCTAGTAGATGTGACTTTTTACAAAACTTATTAAAGGCAGTTATAAAAGCTAATATAATATTGTTATCAAACAGTAATAGTAGTTCTTACAGTAAGTCTGTTATTCAAAAGAAATTTTTAGATATACCTCTCCATAAATTTATTCATAGATGTTATGTAGAATGTGCAAGACAATTTTATAACTCCCCATACTTATTTTATCATGATATAAGACCGATTGAAAGAAAACGTAATCAAAGAGATTGTTATGATATAATTAAAACTGGTATTAAAGAAGCAATTAGAAAAATATTACCTGTTCAACATATTTTAGATAAATATTTAGGCGATAATTTAATGTTTGGAAATGATGAAGTAGATAAACCAATATCAGCAGCTGAATCTGAAAATTTAAAACAGTTAATATCTCAAGATTTAAATAGTGGAGTTTCAAATAATGAAAGTAATATAATAAAAGCAAATGAAGAAAATAATTTATTACCATTACAATTAGTTGATAAAATGACAGAAATAAATACTGTAAAAGATAATATTCCATATGATGATAGCAGTGATGATGAAACAATAAATTTATTATCAGAAATTAAAAAGAATATAATTAATATTCATTCAGAACAACAAATAACTAATCAACATATGGTTGGTGGTGATAATGACGAACCTAATTCAGATGTGGTTGCATCTATTCCCATAACTAATTATTATTCAGAGAATAAAAATAATATTCATGGTGAATTAAAGCAACATGAAGAACAACAAAAAATAAGAGAATCTGAAATAAATCAAAATTTAGATAAAGTAAGAAATTTAGAAATGTCAAATCATTCTGAACAAAATAAGCTTTCAGAAAGATTAAATAGAAGTGTAATAAGTGAAAGGAAAAAACATTTAGATAGTGAAAGTTCTGTCATGTATATTGGCAATGACGATGATTATGAAGATGTTTTTAGCAATATAAATGACACAAATAATTCAGATAATAATAAAAAAACTTTAGATAATAAAGTAATAAATAAGAAAATGAAAGATGCATATTTTTCAAGATTTAACGCTTTATAAAATATCTAAATAATAATATATATGAATCAAGAAACTATTAACCCTATATTATTTGGTTTAATAGCAGGTGTTATTACTTATGTTATTTTATATGTAGACGTTAATTATGAAAATAAAAAATTAAAAATGAAAACAACTACATCTGATGATGGTAAATGTTCATGTCCCTCTTTTTATGTTACATTAAAAGTTCCTTTAATAATTGGTGCTTTAGTTTGGGCAACAGCGTCATATTTTGATAAAAAAGATATAGAGCCAGTATTAGGATATGACGAATTTATGAGTAATTCATCTTCGTTATTCGACCAAGATGTTTTTACAGATATGCCGAATTTTTAATATATTATTATCTTTATAAGGATATGAGTGGTTATAAAGATATTAACTTTGGAGGAGAATGTTTACAATTAGATAAATTTGATTTAAAAAATTTAGTTTTAGATCAAAATGGTGATTTTTTAAATCCTAGAATTGCAATTATTGCAAAATCAGGCTCTGGTAAAAGTTGGGTAATTAGAGATATTTTAAGTTACATACACGATATACCTTGTGGTACAATTATTGCTCCAACTGATAAAATGACGGGATTTTTTAATGATTTTTTTCCAGTATCATTTATTCATCATGAATATAAAGAAGATATTATACCTCGTTTGTTGCATAGACAAAAATTAATGTTAGGTAAAAATGAGGATAGGAAAAAAAAAAATAAAAAACCTATAGATCCAAGAGCCTTTTTAATTATGGACGATTGTATGAGTACCAA
>Ga0315315_10000505_pt1 | contig 32959 bp, 30 predicted proteins | sample M140m3416metaG_FD_203699 | JGI IMG/M metagenome (GOLD analysis project Ga0315315, IMG submission 203699) | Ammonia-oxidizing marine archaeal communities from Monterey Bay, California, United States - M1 40m 3416 | ecosystem: Environmental > Aquatic > Marine > Intertidal zone | place: USA... | reverse complement strand
ATTACTACTAGGCGAGAGCTTATTAGGATGGGATCCTGTTGGCAACATTCAAGAGGCGGGGCCCTCATTTATTGGGGTAATTGCAATAGTGGCTTTATACTTACTTTTTAAAAGGAAGTAAATTTAGTGGGCTTCTAACCAATTTAATCCTTCTCCAACATCAACAATTAAAGGAACTTGCAAACTAACTGCTTGTTCCATCTTCTCTTTTACAAGGTTTTTTAATTCTGAAGACTCAGAATTATGCATATCAAAAACGAGTTCATCATGCACTTGTAACAACATTTTTGACATCATCTCTCTTTGCTCGATTTCTTGCTGAATATTAATCATTGCTATTTTTATAATATCAGCAGCTGAGCCTTGAATAGGCGCATTTATAGCATTTCGTTCAGCCATAGCTCTTAACATTCCATTTCTGGCATTTATATCTTTTAAGTACCTTCTTCTACCCATTATTGTTTCAACATATTCTTTTTCTCGAGCTTGTTCAACTAACCAATCCATATACTCTTTTACTTTGGGAAACTGCTCAAAATAATTATCAATTATAGCCTTTGCTTCAGAACGGCTAACACCAATATTCTGAGAAAGCCCAAAAGCAGAGATACCATAAATAATTCCAAAATTCACAGATTTAGCTTGCGATCGCATGTTTCTGTCCACATCCTTGATATCAACTTTAAAGACTTTTGCAGCAGTAGCAGAATGAATATCAATACCATTATTAAAAGCAGTAAGCATACCCTCATCTTTACTTAATGATGCCATAATCCTCAATTCAATTTGAGAATAATCAGCAGCCATTAATGTATAATTTTTATCTTTAGGAATAAATGCCTCACGGACTTTCATCCCTCTTTTTGTTCTAATAGGAATATTTTGTATGTTTGGATTTACTGAAGACAATCTTCCAGTTGATGCGATAGACTGATTAAAAGTAGTATGAATTCTTTTGGTTTCATTATTAACCAACTCTGGTAATGCATCAACATAAGTTGAAAGGAGTTTTTTAATTCCTCTAAAAGTCAGAATTTCATCAATAATTGGGTTAGTATCTCTTAATTTTAGCAAGGTTTCTTCTGTAGTAGAATATTGTCCTGATTTTGTTTTTTTAGGTTTTTTAATGAGCTCCAATTTTTCAAAAAGTATTTCTCCAATTTTTTTTGGAGAAGAAATATTAAACTCTTCATCAGCCAACTGATAAATTTTATTCTCAAGAAAGTGAAGTTTAGATGTTAATTGTGTGCTATAATTCTCTAGCATTTCAACATCTAAAGCTATTCCCTCTAATTCCATTTTAGCAAGAACTATAGTTAAAGGAATTTCAATTTTTTCAAACAAATCAAAAACCTCAACTTCCTTCATTTCCTTTTCAAAAATAGGAGCAAGATTAAAGATTGCTGATGATTTTTGATTTGCAAAATCACAAATATTATTACTTTTAATTTCAGAAAATAAGCTTTTTGTCTTACCTTTTCCTGTAATAGACTGTTCTTCAATCATTATTACATTTAAATAATTATCTGCAATAATATCTAAGGAATGTCGCATATCAGGATGCAATAAATAATGAGCAATTTGCACATCAAACAACACTCCCTTTAAATTTATATTATGATTACTTAAAACCTTAATTGCAAATTTTAAATCAAAACCGATTTTAATTATTTTCTCATTTTCAAAAATTGATTTTAGGCGCATAAAATTGTGCTCTGAAAACGGTATATAGTAACCATTATCAGCATTATAACTACACGAAACTCCTACTAAATTTGTAGTTAAAGCATCATTAGTATCTGAAATAATACTGAAAGAAAACTTTTTATTATTTTCAAGAGCATTAAAAATATTATTTAAAGTCTCTTTATTAGCTAATTTAAAATTGCTTTGTGATGCTTCTTTTTTCTGCTGAACAAGTGGTTCTCCAAATAAATCAAATTGTGAAGTAGGTGATGTTTCTTTCTTTTCAATAATAATTTCTGTCTTAGTATCTGAAGTAATAGAATTGGAGACAAGCACCCTTGGTAAAAGCGTTTTAAATTCTAACTCATCAAAAAGTTCTCTTATCTTTTGTTCATTTCTAGGAGAAATAATCAAGGAATTTGCATCTAATTCAATTGGAACATCTGTAATTATGGTAGCTAACTTTTTACAAAGCAATCCAATTTCTTTTGATGATTCTACTTTCTCTTTCATCTTCCCTTTTAAGTCAGCAGTATTTTTAAAAAGACCTTCCATTGAACCATACTCTTTAATAAACTTTTGTGCTGTCTTTTTTCCAACACCAGGTATTCCAGGAATATTATCAGAGGCATCACCCATCATCCCTAAGTAGTCAATTACCTGATCAACCCTTTGAATATCAAATTTTTCAAGCACCTCAGGGATGCCCCAAATTGCAGTGGCTTGCCATTTATTGCCAGGTCTATAAATAAATATATTTTCAGATACTAGTTGGGCAAAGTCCTTGTCTGAAGTCATCATATAAGTTTGAAAACCTTCCTTTTCTGCTTTTTTTGCCAAAGTTCCAATCACATCATCAGCCTCAAAACCGTCTTTATACAGTTTAGGAATATTAAATGCCATCAATAACTTGTCAATGTAAGGCAAAGCATCACGCAATCCATCAGGCATTGCTTCTCTTTGAGCTTTGTATTCTGGATATTCTATATGCCTAAGAGTAGGGGTTGGTCTGTCAAAAACAACTGCAATATGTGTTGGTTTTTCTTTACGTATCACTTCATTTAAAGTATTTACAAAACCAAAAACAGCTGAAGTATCTAACCCCTTAGAGTTAATTCTAGGGTTTTTTGCAAAAGCAAAGTATGCTCTGTAAATAAGAGCAAAAGCATCTAATAAAAATAATTTCTTTTCTTCTTTCATCTGTTGTAAAAATACAATATATAAGTATTAATTGTTTACTTTTACTATTCAAAATTTTAAGATGAATAAATCAGATAAAAAGCACCTTTATAGTAGTTTATTTGTACCATCTTTATTTTTACTTATAATGTGGCTAGTTAAAATCATTGAGGTAAATTTTAACTTTTCATTTGTAAAATTTGGAGTTTCTCCTCAAAACGTTAGCGGCCTTAAGGGAATTCTTTTTTCTCCATTTATCCACAAAGATTTCACTCACTTACTAAACAATAGTTATCCTATTCTTATATTAGGAGGAATGCTTTTTTCTTTCTACAGAAAGATTGCAACAAGTATATTTTTATGGCTATTTTTTATTTCAGGTTTGTGGCTTTGGATAATTGGAAGGCCTTCATTTCATATTGGTGCAAGCGGAATAATTTATTCGCTTGCCTCCTTTATTATAGTAAGTGGGATAATTCGTAAAAATCCAAGATTATCTGCTGTATCATTAGTAATTATTTTTTTATATGGATCAATGATTTGGGGGATACTCCCAACAAATGAAGCTGTATCATGGGAAGGACATTTAGCAGGTTTTACAGCAGGAGTTTTAGTGGCTATTTTTTATAAAAATGAAGGGCCTGAACGCAAAAAATACCAATGGGAAATTGATGAAGAATTAGAAAAGAAATTTAAGGAAGAAAATAAAATATCTTTCAAATACATCATCAAAAAAGAGTAAAATTGCTAGTTTTTTGGTGGCTTAATAATTCCCCAATTAGATGCAAACCAAGTTCTTTCATGAAAATAATAAAAGATAAGTTTTGCAACTCTATCTAAAATTACAAGCCAACCAACTTGGCTTTTATCAATAGGTGTAAATCCAAAATAAGGTGGCAAATATGATAGCACAAAAAATGTTGTTGTCATTGCCAATAAATTCCATGTAATTGCTTTTAAAAAATGCCGTCTTCTTCTAATTATAACTTTTTTACTCATTTTATTTTACTTTTTGTATAACAAATATAATAAAATATCTACTATATAATACATGGCTATATTTAAGTGAAAAAATGTATTTTCGCATCACATGAAAAAAATCAGAAATTTTTGCATTATTGCACATATTGACCATGGTAAATCAACTTTGGCTGATAGATTATTAGAATTCACAGGGGCCGTTACAGAAAGAGAGGCTGAGTCTCAACTTTTAGACAATATGGACCTTGAAAAAGAAAGAGGAATCACCATTAAAAGTCATGCAATACAGATGGAATATATGTATAAAGGTGAAGAGTATACCCTTAATTTAATTGATACTCCAGGACATGTTGATTTCTCTTATGAAGTATCAAGATCAATTGCCGCATGTGAAGGCGCACTTTTAATTGTTGATGCTGCACAAGGAATTCAAGCGCAAACAATTTCAAACCTTTACCTTGCTTTAGAGCATGATTTAGAAATTATTCCAGTATTAAATAAAGTTGATTTGCCTTCTGCTGAGCCTGAAGTAGTAAAAGATCAAATTATAGATTTAATTGATTGTGCTGATGAAGATATTATTCCTGCAAGTGCAAAAACAGGTATTGGAATTCAAAATATTTTAAATGCAATTGTAAATCGGGTCCCTCATCCTAGTGGAAATTTAGATGCTCCTTTGCAGGCAATGATTTTTGATTCTGTTTACAATACGTTTAGGGGTATTGAAGCTTATTTTAAAATTATTAATGGTGAAATTAAAAAAGGTCAAAAAGTAAAATTTATGGCAACTAACATGGAATATCATGCTGATGAAATTGGCGCTTTACGACTAAAACAGTTTCCAAAAAAATCATTAAAAGCAGGGGAGGTTGGCTACATCATATCAGGTATAAAAGACGCAAGAGAAGTAAAAGTAGGTGATACTATTACTACAGCTGAAAATCCAGCAACTGATGCAGTAAAGGGGTTTGAGGAGGTAAAACCAATGGTTTTTGCTGGAATTTACCCAGTTGATACGGAAGATTTTGAAGAGCTTAGAAGCTCCATGGAAAAACTACAATTAAATGATGCTTCTTTAACCTATGCCCCAGAATCATCATCAGCACTTGGTTTTGGATTTAGGTGTGGATTTCTTGGCATGCTTCACATGGAAATTATTCAAGAAAGATTAGAAAGGGAATTTAATATGACTGTAATTACTACAGTTCCGAATGTATCCTATTTTGCCTACACAAAAGCCGGAAAAAAATTAGAAATTCATAACCCTACGGATTACCCAGATCCAAGTATTTTAGAAAGTGTAGAAGAGCCGTATATCCGTGCACAAATTATTACAAAAGCTGATTTTATCGGTTCTGTGATGACACTGTGTATTTCTAAAAGAGGAGAGTTAATTAATCAAGTATATTTAACTACTGATAGAGTTGAACTTACTTTTGAAATGCCACTTGGAGAGATTGTATTTGATTTCTATGATAAACTAAAATCTGTCTCAAAAGGTTATGCTTCTTTTGATTATTACGCTATAGGGTACAGAATATCAGTTTTAGCAAAACTTGATATTTTATTAAATGGAGATCCTGTTGATGCATTGTCAGCACTAGTACACAAAACCAATTCTTATGCTTTAGGCAAAAAATTATGCGCTAAATTAAAAGAGTTAATTCCAAGGCAGCAGTTTGACATTGCTATACAATCAGCAATTGGATCTAAGATTATTTCTAGAGAAACTGTAAAAGCATTGAGAAAAGATGTAACTGCAAAATGTTATGGAGGAGATATTTCGAGAAAAAGAAAGTTATTAGAAAAACAAAAAAAAGGGAAGAAAAGAATGAGGCAGGTTGGTAATGTTGAAATTCCACAAAATGCATTTATGGCCGTATTAAAACTAGATGATTAAAAAATAAATTATGGGAAGAGCATTTGAATTTAGAAAGGCCAGAAAAATGAAAAGGTGGTCAAAAATGGCTAAAACCTTTACAAGAATTGGAAAAGATATTGTAATGTCAGTAAAAGAAGGTGGTCCTGATCCGGATACAAATTCTAGGTTAAGGCAAGTAATGCAAAATGCAAAGGCAGCAAATATGCCTAAGGATAATGTGATGCGTGCTATCAAAAAAGCAAGCGACAAGGATACTGCAAACTATGAGGAAATGAGCTTAGAAGGTTATGCGAATCATGGGATTGCAGTTTTTGTAGATTGTGCTTCTAATAATAACAATCGCACTGTTGCTGATGTTCGTTCGTATTTCAGCAAATGTGATGGTGCAATGGGGACAAATGGCTCCTTAGAGTTTATCTTTGACAGGAAGGGTGTTTTTACTATTGATCCTGAGAATATCAATATAGATATTGAAGAATTAGAAATGGAACTAATTGATGGTGGATTAGAAGAACTGGAAGTAGATCAAGAGGCTGTTACAGTATATTGTGATTTCCCTGACTTTAATAATATGCAAGTAAAGTTAGAAGAACTTGGCATTGAAATTAAGAATTCTGAATTACAAAGAATCCCAAATAATTTTAAAACAATTAATGCTGAACAGGCAGAAAAAGTATTAAAACTTTTAGACTTATTAGAAGAAAATGATGATGTACAGCAAGTATTCCATAATATGGAATTAACTGAGGATATCTTAAAAATAATGGATAGTTAAAATATGAATGTACTAATATTAGGAAGTGGTGGAAGGGAACATGCTTTTGCATGGAAAATTGCAAAAAGTAGTAGTTGCAATAATTTATATATTGCGCCAGGGAATGCAGGAACAGCATTGGAAGGGAATAATGTTGAAATTGGTGTGAATGATTTTGAAAGCATCAAAAACTTTGTTCTTTCAGAGAAAATAGAAATGGTAGTTGTAGGGCCAGAAGGTCCATTAGTAAATGGTATTTATGACTTTTTCCAAGAAGAGGAAGAATTACAAAACATATCATTAATTGGCCCATCAAAAGAAGGGGCAAGACTTGAAGGTAGTAAAAAATTTGCAAAAGAATTTATGAGTCGCCATGAAATACCAACTGCAAAATACCAAGCTTTCACAAAAAACAATTTAGTAGAAGGTTACGCTTTTTTAGAAAGCTTACAGGCTCCTTATGTTTTAAAAGCAGATGGATTGGCAGCTGGGAAAGGAGTTTTAATATTAGATGATTTACAAAAAGCAAAAGAAGAACTAAAATCTATGGTTGCTTATGCAAAATTTGGAAATGCATCTTCAACAGTAGTAATTGAAGAGTTTTTAAGTGGAATAGAGCTTTCATTATTTGTTTTGACTGATGGAGATTCATACAAAATTCTACCTTCAGCAAAAGATTATAAAAGAATTGGGGAAGGAGATACAGGCCTAAATACTGGCGGAATGGGAGCAATATCACCAGTTCCATTTGCTGATAGATTTTACATTGAAAAAGTGGAGAGGGAAATAGTAAAGCCAACTATTGAAGGGCTAAAAAACGATGGAATTACTTATAAAGGATTTATTTTTATTGGACTCATAAATGTGAAAGGTGAGCCAAAAGTTATTGAATATAATGTAAGGATGGGAGACCCTGAAACTGAAGTTGTGATACCTAGAATTAAATCAGATCTTTTAAATCTTTTAAAAGGAATTGACGATGGAACTTTTAGCGAAAAAGATTTAAATATTGATGACCAAGCTGCTACAACTGTAATGTTAGTTTCGGGAGGTTATCCTGAGTCTTATGAAAAAGGGAAAGTAATCACTGGCACAGAAGATATTAAAGAAAGTATAGTATTTCATGCAGGAACAAAAAATGAAAATGAAAAGTTAAAAACTAATGGAGGAAGAGTAATTTCTTTAACATCTTTTGGTGAAACTATAGAGGAGGCTATTACAAAATCATTTACAAGTGCTGATAAAATTTCCTTTAAAGGTAAATATTATCGTAAAGATATAGGCTTTGATCTATAAAGGAGCGTGCTCTTCATTATCTTTTCTATGCTTTAGCATTTTTCCAAGCCATACTACAAGAAAAACAAATATAACTACAATATAGATATAGTTTATTGTATTTCCAATCCCTTCAGCAAGAGCAAATAAGTAATCAAAAGAATCTCCAATTGCATACCAAATCTTATTCATAATTTTTGTTTTAATTTACAGCTGCAAATTTAAATAATTTTTATCAAGTATCGTGTTTTTAAAACATCTTATAAACCCAAAACCTACAATCATTTTATTTTTTGTGGTGTTTTGTGTTGTTTTCATTAGCATTCCTCTGATAAATTATGATTTTAATACCATTTTTATTAACGGAAATACACCTTCCTATCTAGTGTTTTTTTTAGCTTTAACTCTTCCGTTTTTTCAAGCTTTAGGGCTAAACAATTTGATTTACGAAAAGAATATTATCAAAAAAGATAATTTAGTAATCGGTTTTGTTTTTATTCTAATTGGAAGTAGTTTTTTCAATAGTTTAAATGAATGGGCATCCTCTTTTATTTTGCTTTTCTTCCTTAACTTTATATTAGAAAGTTATCAAAAAGATTATCCTTTTTCAGAATTTTTTAATGCTGCTTTATTGCTTTCGATTGTTTCAGTGTCATTACCGAATACTATTTATTTTTCACTTTTATTTTTAGTAAGCGGAATTAATTACAATAACATTAATTGGCGTACAATTTTCGTGATAATACTGGCTATGATAATACCTTATATTTTCTATTTTGTATTTGCGCTTTTAAGCAAATCAGCATTTATTATTCCTGAATTTACTCAATTTGAGCTTATTAAAATTCCAGAATTAAATTGGAATCCTAATCCGTTAAATATTTGGTTAAGTGTGTTATCTTTAATTGGTTTTATTTCAATTATTGAGCTTTTCAAATGGCTTTATAAAAAGAGCATCAAATCAAGAAAATCATTCTTAATAATTTTTTGGTATTTTATAATTAGTATTATTATAGCAGTGTATTCTGGCAATGATTATTTTTACTTTACACTTACACCTTTAGCTGTAATTATTGGAAATTACTTTGTGTACTCTAAAAATAGAAAAATTGCTAACATTTTATTTGTAATGTTAGTGATTTCTTCTCTCTATTATAAGTACTTGATTGCTTATAATGTGTAAATTTGCAACATTAAAAAAAAGAATATGAAATTTGGTGTAGTTATTTTTCCTGGCTCTAATTGTGACAAAGACATGCTTTATGTTATTGAAAAAATAATGGGGCAAGAAGTTGTTGAGCTTTGGCATAAAGATACGAATTTGCAAGAGGTTGATTTTATCATTTTACCTGGCGGTTTTTCTTATGGTGATTATTTAAGATCAGGTGCAATTGCTAAATTTTCACCAATTATGAAGGAGGTAATTGGTTTTGCTAATTCTGGAGGTTATGTAATGGGTATTTGTAATGGATTTCAAATTCTTACTGAATGTGGATTATTGCCTGGTGCGTTATTACACAATACTTCTCACAAGTTTATCTGTAAAAACACTTATTTAAAAGCTACAACTAATAATAGTTTAGTTACCAATCAGTATACTGAAAAAGCAATTAAAATTCCTATTGCACATGGTGAAGGGAGGTATTTTGCTGATGAAGCAACTTTAAAATCACTAATAGAAAACGATCAAATTTTATTCAAATATTCTGATATATACGGGAATATTACTGAGGAAGCCAATCCTAATGGATCATTAATGAATATTGCTGGGGTTTGTAATAAAGACAGAAATATTTTTGGAATGATGCCTCACCCTGAAAGAGCTGCTGATGGAGAATTAAACAACCAAGATGGAAAACTATTATTTGAAAGTATTCTAAATGAAGTGTTTGCGTAAAAGGTAAAAGTTTCTCTTTTTATTCATTAAAAAATAAGCTAGATATAGAGGCCTAATTAAATGAAATGTTGCTATTAAATTCATTTCATTCGTTATCAATCACTTAAGTTACTTATTAACTTTTTGTTGAAAAATCTGTTAAGAACCATAAGTTCAATGCGGTTGTACAATTCACTTTATTTCTAAACTTGTAATTCGAAAAAAAATAAGGATAATTAAATGCTTAAAAGAGGAAGCCAAATGACAACAATATCAAAAAAACAAAAAGAAGTTTTGACAAAAGCTAAAAAACAAAAAACATATACTTATGAAGAAGTATTAAAATCTGCAGTTGCCTACTTTAATGGTGATGAATTAGCGGGGACTACATGGATGAATAAGTATGCAATGAAAAATTATGATGGAGAATTTGTAGAGAAGAATCCTGATGATATGCACAAAAGAATGGCAAAGGAATTTGGCAGAATTGAAGCAGATTATAAATTAAAATATAATTTAAACGGAAGTGCAAAATTCTTATCAAAATATGGGCAACAAAGAGAAGATTTAACAGAAGCGAAAGTTTACAGCTTATTTAAAGAGTTTGGGTATATCATTCCACAAGGAAGTGTAATGAGCTCACTTGGCAATCATTATAAATTAGCTTCTTTATCTAATTGTATTGTTGTTCCTGAATTACATGATTCTTATGGCGGAGTGTTTTACACTGACCAACAATTAGCACAATTATTTAAAAGGAGATGTGGAGTTGGAGTTGATATTTCAAATTTAAGACCAGCAGGGGCAAGTGTTTCTAATGCAGCAGGCAGTACTTCTGGAGCTGTTTCATTTATGAATAGATTTTCACATACCACAAGAGAAGTTGCTCAAAACGGAAGAAGAGGAGCTCTTATGCTTTCTATGGATATTGCACATCCTGATGTTGAGGATTTTATTACTATAAAACAAGATTTGCAAAAAGTTACAGGAGCTAATATCTCTATTAGACTTTCTGATGAATTTATGCATGCCGTTGAGGCAAATGCTGAATACACTCATAAGTGGCCAATTGAATCTGACAATCCTAAATTTACAAAAACTGTAAATGCAAAAGAACTTTGGAATACTATTATTAAATGTGCACATAATACTGCTGAACCAGGTTTAATTTTCTGGGATCGTCAACATTGGTATTCAACGTCTTCTGTTTATCCTGGATATAAAAACACATCAACTAACCCTTGTTCTGAAATTGCAATGCAAGGAGGAGATAGTTGTAGATTAATTGCCTTAAACCTTTACAATTTTGTTGACAATCCATTTACAAAAGATGCTTCATTCAGAATGGAAGATTTCTACAAGGCTACATATGAAGGACAAAGATTAATGGATGATTTAGTTGACTTAGAGACCGAAGCAATTGAAAGAATCTTAAATAAAGTTGATGCTGATGATGAACCCGAAAATATCAAAATGGTAGAGAAGGAAACTTGGGAGCTGTTATTAAAAACTGGTAAAGAAGGAAGGAGAACAGGACTTGGATTTACCGCCCTAGCTGATATGGTTGCAGCACTTGGCATGGCAATTGATTCTGATGAAGCTATATCAATGGTTGAATCAATAATGAAAGAAAAATGTAGAGCTGAATTTGATAGTTCAATAGATATGTCGCTTTCAAGAGGTAGTTTTGTTGGATTTGATTCTAAAATTGAAAAGACATCAGAATTTGTTCAAATGCTAAAAAAAGAACTTCCTGATGTTTATGAAAGGATGATGAAGTTTGGAAGAAGAAATATATCTATTAGCACTGTTGCGCCAACAGGCACATTAAGTATGCTAGCTCAAACGTCTTCAGGAATTGAGCCAGTATTTATGACTCACTACAAAAGAAGAAGAAAATTAAATGAGCAAGATAGAGATGCAAAAGTTGACTTTATTGATGACTCAGGAGATAAGTGGCAGGAATTTAATGTTTACCACCATAACTTAAAAACATGGATGGAAGTTACAGGTGAAAATGACATTTCAAAAAGCCCTTATGCAGGAAGCACGGCTCCAGAAATTAATTGGACTAAAAGAGTTGAAATGCAAGCAGCAGTTCAGAAATACGTTACACATTCAATCAGTTCAACTATCAATTTGCCTAATGATGTTTCGCTTGATGAGGTAAGTAATATTTACTTAGAATCTTGGAAGCAAGGAACAAAAGGAATTACAGTTTATAGAGACGGCTCAAGATCTGGGGTATTAGTTTCTACTGATGAAAAGGAAGATGCTGATTTAGAAAACTCTGAATTTAAAGAGACTAAAGCTCCATCAAGACCAAAAAGACTAGATGCAAAAGTAGTACGCTTCCAAAATAATAAAGAAAAATGGATTGCAGTTGTTGGGCTGTTAAACGGCAGGCCTTACGAAATATTTACAGGAAAAACAGAGGATGTATTTAATATGCCTGTGGCTGTGGAATACGGTTGGATTATCAAAAATAAAAGAGAAGATGGATCATCTCAATATGACTTCCAATATGAAGACAAAGAAGGCTACAAAGTAACTATGGGAGGTTTGTCCCGCTCTTTTGACAAAGAATTCTGGAACTATGCAAAATTAATTTCAGGAGTTTTAAGACATGGGATGCCATTGCACTATGTTGTTGATTTAATTGGAAAAATGAACCTTTATGATGAGAACATCAACACTTGGAAAAGTGGAGTTGTAAGAGCATTAAAAACATTTATTGCTAATGGAACAACTGTAAGTGATCATACTTGTGTAGAATGTGGTGATGAAGGACTGGTTTATGAAGAAGGATGTCTAAAATGCGTAAGCTGTGGTTACAGTAAATGCGGATAAACTAAATTTTATAATAGGAATAAAAGAAACTCTGGACATTAAAGTGAATAAAAAGTCATTAATAATAAGTGAAAATACCTATTCCCAAAAAATGAAGAAACGATTTATCAGATGGGAGAACATGCTTTACTTGATGATGTAATAAAAAATAGATAAAAATTGGATGCTTGCACATTAAAACTACAAGAATTTGAAGGAGTAAAAGTAAGTATAGCAGCTATTGCTGTAAAGTAAAATACAATTAGTAGCTAAAAAAAACTAGTAAGAAATTCTAGAAATTTATCTGTTTATTTAACTTAATGAAAAAATTACTTCAAATATTTATTGTTTTTTGTCTTACTTCCTGTGCTAATATAGTTGCTCCTACTGGTGGTGAAAAAGACATTAATCCACCTAAATTGCAAAAAATAAATAGCCCAGATAATTTGCAGAAAATTCATAAAAAAATTGTTTCATTTGACTTTAATGAGTATATTTTACTAAATAATTGGGAAGAAAATTTTTACATTTCACCGCCAATTAATAAACGAATTCAAAAGAAAATAAAAGGAACTGAGCTTTTCTTAACTATTGAAGATACACTTTCAGAAAACTCAACCTACAATCTGACCTTAAACTCTTGTATTAAAGATTTAAATGAAGGAAACATACTTGACACGCTTAACTATATTTTCTCAACTTCTGATGTTTTGGACACGCTGACTTTAAGTGGAAAATTGCAAGATGCTTATACTTTAGAACAAATAGAAAATGCTTGGGTTATGCTTTTTGAAGAAAATAAAAATGATTCTGTTATCTTTAAAGAAAATCCAAATTACATCGCAAAAACTGATAAAGAAGGTAACTTTCATTTCTGTAATTTAAACGCTAAAAACTACAAAGCTGTAGCGCTTACTGAATTTGATTTCATATATAATGAAAATGAAAGTATTGCATATTTAGATGGTAGTATAAATGCAGAAACTGATAGCTTTTTTAATCTATTCTTATTCAACCCTATAATAGAAATTGATAGCCTTTCTAGTGATAGTTTATTAATTAGCCCTCATATAAAAGAAGAAATTTCTTACGGGAAACTTGAAATTATAAATAGCAATACTAAGCCTTGTATTTTCCAACTTTTACAAAATAAAAAAGTAGTTAAAGAATTCTCATTTACTAAACCACCATATGTTTTAGATGAACTTATTGCAGGAAAATATCAACTAAAATATATTAGAGATTTAAATGAAGATCAGAAATGGACAACTGGAAGTTGGATAAACAAAGTGCAAGCAGAGAAAGTACAAAATTACCCATCAGAAATAACTATACGTTCCAATTGGGATTTGGAATTAGAATGGTTTATTGCAGAGTAAAACTATCTCTATCTTGCAGGAAATTCATTTGTCTTCTTTTTAATTTCAAATCAACTAAACTAATTTCAATTTGCAGTACTTCTACCATATTTTCTTTAGCTGAAAGTAATTCTTTCCCAAAAGCATCAAAAACTTTTGTATATCCGTTAAATGGTATTCCATTTCCATCCTCTCCCACTCTGTTTACTCCGATAGTAAAACACTGATTTTCTATTGACCGTGCTTTTAAAAGCGTATTCCAAGAATCAATTCTTTTTATTGGCCAATTTGCCAAATAGATTAACAAATCATAATCTACATTATTTCTGCTAAAAACTGGAAAACGCAAATCATAACAAATAAGAGGACAAATTTTCCAACCTTCTAAATCTATAATTAAACGCTTATCTCCTTTTGAAATATATCTTTCCTCCCCTATTAATGAAAATAAATGTCTTTTATCATAAGTAGAAATCTGGCCCTCCTTACTAATCCAAACTAAGCGATTATAAACTTTACCATTCTCATATATCATTAATGTGCCAGCAATATCACATTTTTTTTTCTTTGACATCTCCTTCATCCAACTAACAGACTTTCCATTCATTGATTCAGACAAATGATTAGATCTTGGGCAGAAAGAAGTATTAAACATCTCAGGAAGTAAAATTATATCAATTTCTTTAACACCAGAAATCAGTTTATTAAAATGATTTAAATTTGCATCCACGTCTTCCCAATGAAGATTAGCTTGTACTAAGGCTATTGAAAGCGATTCTTTCATTCAGCAAACATAATAATTTGGAATAAACTACAGATGCATAGGCTATAATTTGTAATATACTTACACTTGCAAAAACAATATTACTATATGAAATTTGAAGATTTAAAATTACATAGATCATTACTAAAAGCAGTTAAAGATCAAAATTACGAAGCTCCTACATCAATTCAAGCTAAGGTCATTCCGCTTATCTTAAATAGAAATGATGTGTTAGGAACCGCTCAAACAGGAACAGGAAAAACTGCTGCTTTTTCATTACCCATTTTACACCATTTAGAAAATGAACCTAAAAACCAAAGTAGAAAAAAAGTAAAGGCACTTATTATTACTCCTACTAGAGAACTTGCTATTCAAATTGCTGAAAACTTTACTGATTACTCAAAATATAACTCTATTAAAAATACGGTTATTTATGGAGGGGTTAAACAAATGAAACAAGTAAAAAGGCTTGATGCTGGAGTAGATGTTTTAATTGCAACTCCAGGTAGGCTACTTGATCTTATCAATCAAGGATATGTTACGCTAAATGATGTGAAATATTTTATATTAGATGAAGCTGATAGGATGTTGGACATGGGTTTTATTAATGATATAAAAAAGATTATAAAAATACTTCCACATAAAAGACAATCTCTTTTCTTTTCAGCAACTATGCCAAAAAATATTTTAGAGCTCTCCAAAGCAATACTGAAAAACCCTAAAAATGTATCAGTTACTACCGTTTCATCAGCGGCAGAAACAATACAACAATATGTTTATTTTACAAATCAAACAAGCAAGAAAGAATTATTATTTCATATTTTAAAGGATAAAGAAATAAAACAAATTCTAGTTTTTTCAAGAACCAAACATGGAGCAAATAAGATTGTGCGAAATCTTAAAAAGAAGAATATTGATGCTGCTGCAATTCATGGAGATAAATCTCAAAACCAAAGGCAGAATGCTTTAAAATCATTTAAAGATGGTAGAATTAGAGTATTAGTTGCAACTGATATTGCTGCAAGAGGAATTGACATAAATGATTTAAGACATGTACTGAATTACAACATACCTAATGAATCTGAAACTTATGTGCATAGAATAGGAAGATGCGGAAGGGCAGGAAAAGAAGGAATTTCAATTTCAATTTCTGGACCTGAAGAAAATGCTTATATTAGAAGTATTGAAAGACTAATTGGTAAAAAAATTGATGTAATTAAAGACCATCCTTTTCCGCAAACTGACAAGCCAATGAACTCTCAAGAAAAGAAAGAATTTGAGAAAGAAAAAAATAGAAAAAGACAAGAATTCTTTGCAAATAGAAAAAAGAAGAAACAAAATTATAGAAAATAAAAAAAGTGAGTTAAAATATACTTAGTTTTTATAAAATTAGAGTTATTTTAACTATCTGAAGAAAAAGATGCTGACAAGTATTCTCTATTCATTTTAGCAATATATTCAATAGAAATGCTTTTTGGGCATTCAACCTCACAAGCGCCTGTATTGGTGCAATTGCCAAAGCCTTCTTTATCCATTTGCTCAACCATATTAATAACTCTTTGTTTTCTTTCAACTTGCCCTTGTGGTAAGTAAGCAAACTGAGAAACTTTAGCAGCAACAAATAACATGGCAGAAGAGTTTTTACAGGTAGCAACACAAGCTCCACATCCAATACATGCTGCAGCATCAAATGCTTTGTCTGCATTCATTTTAGGAATTGGTAATGCATTTGCATCTTGTGTACTTCCAGAAGTATTTACAGATACAAATCCACCTGATTGTTGAATTCTATCAAATGAGCTTCTATCCACAATTAAATCCTTAATTACAGGCATGGCTGTTGAACGCCAAGGTTCAATATAAATAGTTTGACCATCCTTGAACATGCGCATATGTAGCTGACATGTAGTGACTTTTCTATCTGGTCCATGTGCCACTCCATTTATATAAAGTGAGCACATCCCGCAAATTCCCTCACGGCAATCATGATCAAAAGCAACTGGCTCTATATTCTTATTTATAAGTTGTTCATTAAGAATATCTAGCATTTCTAAGAAAGAGGAGTGTTCTGAAATTCCAGTAACTTCGTAATCAACCAAGCAGCCTTTATCCTCTCTATTTTTCTGCCTCCACACTTTTAGTTTTAAATCCATAGCTATTATTTATAACTTCTTTGCTTTAATTCAATATCATTAAACTCCAAATATTCTTTATGTAAAATTGCTTCAGCAGGCTCCTTGTTAAATTCCCATGCAGAAACATATGAATAATCTTGATCATTACGCTTTGCTTCGCCTTTCTGAGGACCATCTTTTTCAACAGATTCTTCTCTAAAATGACCTCCACAAGATTCGTTGCGGTTTAATGCATCCTTAGCAAATAGCTCCCCTAATTCCAATAAATCTGAAACTCGTCCAGCCTTTTCTAATTCTGAATTTAAAGAGTTTCTATTTCCTAAAACTCGTACGTCTTTCCAAAATTCTTCTTTAATTAATTTTATTTCTTTAATAGCCTTTTTGAGACCCGCTTCGTTTCTAGACATCCCAACGTACTCCCACATAACCTTACCAAGTCTTTTATGAAAATAGTCTGGTGATTTAGATCCATTAATATTTAATAACTTTTCTAATTTATCAGTGACCTTCTTCTCTGCTAAAGAAAACTCCTCTAAATCTGTGGAAATTGAACCAGTCCTAATATCATCCGCAAGGTAATCTCCAATTGTATAAGGAAGTACAAAATAACCATCTGCCAAGCCTTGCATCAATGCAGAAGCACCTAGCCTGTTTGCTCCATGGTCGGAAAAATTTGCCTCACCAATACAATAACATCCCGGAATAGTTGTCATTAAATTATAATCTACCCAAACACCTCCCATAGTATAATGTACTGCAGGATAAATCATCATAGGTGTCTTATATGGATTCTCTGCAACTATCTTCTCATACATTTGAAATAAATTTCCATATTTTGACTCTATAATTTTCTCGCCTAAACTTATTATTTCTTCATTAGTTGGGTTTTGTATTCTAGCAATAGCTGCTTCTTGCTTTCCATATCTTTGAATTGCAGCAGAAAAATCTAAATATACCGCCTCCTCTGTTTTATTTACTCCAAAACCCGCATCTATTCTTTCTTTTGCTGCTCGTGATGCCACATCTCTTGGTACTAAATTACCAAATGCGGGGTATCTTCTTTCCAAATAATAATCCCTGTCTTCTTCTAAAATTTCTGTAGGTAGTAATTTACCTGCTCTAATCAACTTAACGTCTTCAATGTTTTTAGGCACCCATATTCTACCATCATTTCTTAAAGATTCTGACATTAATGTTAATTTAGCTTGATTCTCTCCACTTCTGGGAATGCATGTTGGGTGTATCTGAGTATAGCAAGGGTTCGCAAAAAAAGCTCCTTTTTTATGTATTTTCCAAGCAGCTGTCACATTAGATCCCATTGCATTAGTTGAGAGGAAGAACACATTTCCATATCCCCCACTAGCAATTACAACTGCATGAGCTGAATGTCTTTCTATTTTTCCTGACTCTAAGTTCCTTGCAATAATACCTCTAGCCCTACCATCAACTTTAACTAAATCTAACATCTCATGTCTGTTGTAAGGTGTAATTTTACCTTTACCTATTTGCCTATTAACTGCTGAATAGGCTCCTAATAATAATTGTTGACCGGTCTGACCCTTTGCATAGAATGTTCTGGACACTAATACCCCTCCAAATGACCGATTATCTAAAAGCCCACCATAATCACGGCCAAAAGGGACACCCTGAGCAACACATTGATCAATAATATTAGTTGAAACTTCAGCTAACCTATGTACATTAGCCTCTCTACTTCTGTAATCACCCCCCTTAACAGTATCATAAAAAAGTCTGTAAACTGAATCACCATCATTTTGATAGTTTTTTGCTGCATTAATACCTCCCTGAGCTGCAATGGAATGAGCTCTTCTTGGAGAGTCTTGGTAGCAAAATGTTTTAACATTATATCCCATTTCGGCTAAAGAAGCTGCTGCGGAACTGCCAGCTAAACCTGTTCCAACAACAATTATATCAATATTTCTTTTATTAGCAGGATTTACTAGATTAATGCTATTTTTATGATTTGTCCACTTTAAAGATATTGGCCCCTCAAGATCTATGTGGTTTAAAAATTTAGAACTTACTTTGTTTTTCTTTGCCATTATTAAATAACATGTTTTAGATAATGAAATATTGCAATAAAAATAAACCCTAAAGGTATAGTTATTGCATAAATGTTGCTAAGTTTTTTTATAATAGGCGTATATTGATTTGAATTAAATCCTGCCGACTGAAATGCCGACTGAAATCCATGAAGCAAATGAAGTGATAAGAATACAAATGCTGTACAATAAATTAGAACCCTCCAAAGATCATGAAACTTATGATGAAGCTCTTCCCAATATCTATACTTTCCTTCATGCAAGCCTGTCCAGTCACCTTTAATAAACTTGGTGTTTATTTCTGGGAACCAAAAATCATAAAAATGGAGACCTAAAAAAAGAAAAATCATTAAGCCGGAAATTATCATGTTTCTACTCATCCAGTTTGAGTTAGCAGAAGGAGTGTCCATTGCGTATTTAACAGGGCGAGCCTTATTATTTTTAACTTCAAGATAAAACCCCATAAATAAATGTAACATAAAACCCAAGATTAGTATCGGCTGAAGGGCAAACTGAACAAGTAGATTAGTGCCCATAAAATGAGATACCTCATTAAATAAATCAGGATCAATTACAGATATTAAGTTAATTGAAAAGTGTTGAAGTAAGAAAACCATCAAAAAAAATCCTGACAAAGCCATTACGACTTTCCTTCCAATTGACGAACTAGTTAAGCTTTGAATCATTTATATAAATAATAACGGCAAAGATAAGGTAGAATTTCAAAAATGCGTGCTATTTCTTTTATTAAATTTAATTACCACCTCCTCTTGAATTATAATTTAATACTTTTGATTATATTTTAAAACACAAAAATGAAATACTTACCAATTGACAGACAGCTATTTATAAAAAACAGAGCGTTATTTAACTCCAAAATAAAAGATAATGATATCGCCATTTTTAATGCGAATGATATAATGCCAACTAATGCAGATGGAACCATGCCATTCAGACAGAATAATGATTTATTTTGGTTAAGCGGGGTAGATCAAGAAGAAAGTATTCTTGTGTTATTTCCAAATCACCCTGATAAAAATATGCGTGAAATTTTATTCCTAAAAGAAACAAATGAGCATATTGCTATTTGGGAAGGAGCAAAGCTAAGCAAGGATAGCGCATATGAAAATTCAGGAATAAAAACGGTTTTTTGGTTAAGCGACTTAGAAAAGAAATTAAATGAATTAATATCAAAAGCCGATAGCGTTTATTTAAACAAAAACATTCATAGCCGATCTGCATCTGAAGTGCAAACGAGAGATGATAGATTCAGAAATATGATTCATGATAAATTCTCTAATAAAGCAATAAAGGAAGTTGCTCCTATAATGCATGAGTTAAGAGCCATAAAATCAGGCTTTGAACTAAAGCTTATGCAAAATGCTTGTGATATTACTGAAAAGGGCTTAAGAAGAATTCTTCCATTTGTTAAGCCAGGAGTAATGGAATATGAAATTGAGGCTGAGTTAATGCATGAATTCTTAAGAAATCGTTCTAATGGTTTTGCATATCAACCAATTATTGGATCCGGAGTTAATTCATGCGTTTTACATTATATTGAAAACAACAATGCTTGTAAAGATGGAGATATCTTACTCATGGACTTTGGGGCAGAATACGCAAATTATGCCTCTGATTTAACAAGAACTATTCCTGTAAATGGGAAGTTCTCTGAACGACAAAAAGCGGTCTATAATTCAGTGTTAAATGTGATGAAGGAAGCCACTAAAATGATAACTCCAGGAACAAAGTTTAAAGACTATAATACCGAAATTGGAAGAATAATGGAATTAGAACTCATCAAGCTAGGTCTTTTAAATAAACATGATGTTCAAAAACAAGATCCTAAAAATCCTCTTTTCAAAAAGTATTTTATGCACGGGACTTCACATTATTTAGGACTTGATGTGCATGATGTTGGCGATTTTGATTGGCCAATGAAAGAAGGGATGGTGTTTACTTGCGAGCCCGGCATCTATATATTGGAGGAAAAATTAGGGGTCAGATTAGAAAATGACGTCTTAGTTACAGCAAACGGACCAGATGATTTAATGAAAAATATTCCTATTGAAATAGAAGAGATTGAAAGTTTAATGAATAATTAAGAGATACTCTCTTAATTGTTCTTCATAGCATCCCAGCCCTGTGCGGTTAGAGGGTGTGAGCTTCCATCATTAGCTATAAAATTATTTCCTTCTGATTTGTCAGTTACAAAACCTATAATAGTAAAATCAGGATCTTTCTTTAATTTTTCATAATGTTCTTGGCCAATAGTAAAAAGCAATTCGTAATCCTCCCCTCCACTTAATGCACAAAAAATTGGATTCATATTAAATTCTGCTGATAAATTCATTGAAGTATAGTCTACCGGAATTTTATCCTCATGCAATGTAATCCCTACGTTAGATGATTTAGAAATATGTAACGCCTCTGAAGAGAGTCCATCAGAGATGTCTATCATAGAAGTTGGAACTACTCCTAATTCGCTTAAAATTTTAGTGTATTTTGTGGGTGCTTCTGGCTTTATTTGCCTACTTAAAACATAATCATTTCCCATTAAATCAGGCTGTATTGTTGGGTTTTCCTTAAACATTTCTTTTTCTCTTTTTAAAAGCTGTAAGCCTAAATACGCTCCACCTAAATCACCGGTACAAACAACTAAATCATTAACTTTTGCTCCACTTCTGTAAGTTATTTTGTCTTTTGCAACTTCTCCTAAAACCGTTATACTTATAATTAAACCGGAATTAGATGACGTAGTATCTCCACCAACTAAATCAACACCGTAATGCTTGCATGCCAATTTAATTCCATCATATAATTCCTCAAGTGATTCAACTGTAAATCTGTTACTCATAGCAAGTCCAACTGTAAGTTGTTTTGCACAACCATTCATAGCACAGATATCAGAAACATTCACAGCAACTGACTTATACCCCAAATGTTTTAAGGGCATATAAGCCAAATCAAAATGAACACCTTCAGCTAATAAATCAGTACTAGCCAATTGGTATTTATCACCCATATCAATTACTGCTGCGTCATCACCAATTCCTAAAACAGAACTTTCATTTCTGATTTTTATATCCTTTGTTAGGTGATCAATTAAGCCAAATTCTCCTAATTGGTCAATTGAAGTTGTATTCACCAGTTTATCTTCAAATAGTTTCATTCGGCAAAGATACAATTTTATATACTGATTTTTTTTATATTTGTACCCCCAAATATTTAGATGTTTTTGTTTACAAATAATTAAGATAAATAATTAAGATAAATAATTAAGATAAATAATTAAGATAAATGATTAAGATAAGTGATTCAGCAAAAAAAAGACTTCATTACTTGCTAGAACAAGATGTGGAAAAAAAGAGCTTTGTTAGAGTTGGAGTTGAATCTGGTGGATGCTCTGGCTTAAGTTATAAATTGGAGTTTGATGATGCAAAGAAAAATGATGACGAATTAATTGAAGACAATGGTGTTAAACTTTTAGTAAATAAAAAGAGTTTTTTATACTTAGTTGGCACTACTTTAGAATTTTCTGACGGACTAAACGGAAAAGGATTTGTATTCAATAACCCAAACGCAAGCAGAACGTGTGGATGTGGAGAAAGTTTCTCTCTATAACAATTTTTAAATAATGAGTGAGCAAAAAAAACAGTTAGAAGACAGGTTACTAGAGAAGGTAACATCAGCCAAATATAAATACGGGTTTACATCTGACATTGAATCAGACACGATCCCTAAGGGGCTTTCAGAAGATGTGGTGCGTATTATTTCTGCAAAAAAAAATGAGCCAGAATGGATGTTGGAATACCGATTAAAAGCATACAAGTCTTGGTTAGAAATGGAAGAACCAGATTGGGCAAATATTAACTATACTAAACCAAATTATCAAGATATAATCTATTATTCAGCACCTAAACAAAAGCCTGTTTTGGATAGTTTAGATGATTTAGATCCTGAAATGAAAAAGACTTTTGATAAGTTAGGAATTTCAATAGATGAACAAAAGAAATTAGCAAATGTAGCTGTAGATATTGTAATGGATTCAGTATCTGTAGCCACTTCTTTTAAAGATACATTATCTGAGAAGGGGATTATTTTCTGTTCTATCGCTGATGCAATTCAAGATTACCCAGAGTTAGTAAAAAAATATTTAGGAACAGTTGTCCCTGCTAGAGATAATTTCTTTTCTGCACTAAATGCAGCTGTATTTTCTGATGGTTCCTTTTGCTATATTCCAAAAGGAATAAAATGCCCAATGGAACTTTCTACTTATTTCAGAATTAATGAAGCAGGAACTGGACAATTTGAAAGAACATTGTTAATTGCTGATGAAGGTTCTCAAGTAAGTTATTTGGAAGGATGTACGGCTCCAATGCGAGATGAGAATCAATTACATGCTGCGGTAGTAGAGTTAATTGCTATGGATAATGCAGATATAAAATATTCTACTGTACAGAACTGGTACCCAGGTAATTCAGAAGGTATTGGTGGAGTTTTCAACTTTGTAACTAAAAGAGGAATTTGTCATAAAAACGCAAAAATCTCTTGGACACAAGTAGAAACAGGTTCGGCAGTAACTTGGAAGTATCCTTCTTGTATTTTGAAAGGAGATAACTCAATTGGAGAATTTTTCTCGGTTGCAGTAACTAACAATAGACAACAAGCGGATACTGGAACTAAAATGATTCACTTAGGAAAAAACACTAAGAGTACTATCATCGCAAAAGGAATTTCAGCAGGAAAAAGTGATGGGAATTATAGAGGATTAGTTAAAATAGCTAAAGGAGCTACAAACTCAAGAAACTTCTCACAATGTGATTCTTTGCTAATGGGAGATAAATGTGGTTCACACACCTTCCCATATATAGAAGTAAAAAATAGTTCTTCAAAAGTAGAACATGAGGCAACAACATCAAAAATTGGAGAAGACCAAATATTTTACTGTAACCAAAGAGGGATAGGAACTGAAGCAGCAATTGCACTAATCGTAAATGGTTATTGCAAAGATGTGCTAAATCAACTTCCAATGGAGTTTGCAGTAGAAGCACAAAAACTATTAGAAATAAGCTTAGAAGGCTCAGTAGGTTAAATAAAATAAAAATGTTAAAAATAAAAAATTTAAAAGCAGGAGTTGAGGACAATCAAATCTTAAAAGGGATAAACTTAGAAGTAAAACCAGGAGAAATCCATGCTATCATGGGGCCTAATGGATCTGGTAAAAGCACACTTTCAGCTGTAATTGCGGGTAATGAAAACTATGAAGTTGAGGGAGGTTCAATTGATTTTAATGGAGATGATCTATTAGATTTAGATCCAGAAGAAAGAGCACATAATGGTATTTTTCTTTCTTTTCAATATCCTGTTGAAATTCCAGGAATTTCTGTTTCTAACTTTATCAAAACATCAATAAATGAAAAAAGAAAAGCACAAGGGCTAGATCCTATGCCTGCTAAAGATTTATTGAAAATGATGAAAGATAAAATGGAATTATTAGATATTAAGAAAGGTTACCTTTCAAGGAACATGAATGAAGGATTTTCCGGAGGAGAAAAAAAGAGAAATGAGGTTTTTCAGATGGGAATGTTAGAGCCTAAATTAGCTATTTTGGATGAGACTGATTCTGGATTGGATATTGATGCGCTTAGAATTGTTGCAAATGGAGTAAACAAACTAAGAAGTGCTGATAATGCAACTATTATTATTACTCATTACCAAAGATTATTAGACTATATTGTTCCTGACTTTGTACATGTATTATACAATGGGAGAATCATTAAGTCAGGTGGAGCAAAATTGGCACATGAACTAGAAGAAAAAGGGTATGATTGGATAACTAAAGAAGATGATGAAAAGTGGGCTTAGTTGAAAATTTAAAATCGTATTCGGAAGGGTTACAGATTTCTGCTGAAAATAAAGAACTTTTTACTTCTTTCATATCAAAAGGCTTTCCAACAACCAAAGATGAGGAGTGGAAATATACTTCACTTAAAAAGATAGTTAATAAAGAATATACTATTGAAAATACAGGCAAAATTATTGATTCCTCTACAGTTGAAAAATATTCTTTAGGATTTGAGAATAGAATTATTTTTTCTGACGGACAACTAATCAATCGACCAAATATCAATGGAGTAAGTATTAATGGTTTTTCTAATTTTGGAAGTAATACAAGAGATAGTATTTTACAACTTAATAAAGCTCTTTCGCAAAATGGATTTACTATTTCAGTGGATAAAAACACTGTGCTAAAAAGTCCTATTGAAATTTTGTTTTTTTCAACTACAGAAAATAATTTTTCTCAATACAGAAACCTAATTTCTGTTGGGGATAATGCTGAGATAAAGTTTGTAGAAAGAATTCAAAGCCTGAATGATTCTACTTCGATGGTAAATCATTTTACTCAGATAAATTGCGCTAAAAACACAAAAGTAGAATACAATAAAATACAAAACAACACACCAGAATCCATATTGATTGATACAGTAAATATATATCAAGAACAAGATTCAACTTGTGATATTAATACACTTATTTTAGGAGGCTCATTCACCAGAAATAACTTGAATTTTGAACAAAACGGCACTAATTGTGAAAGCAATATGAATGGCGTTTCAATATTGGATGATAATCAGTTTGCTGATAATCATACTTTTGTGGATCATAAAAGAGCTTACTGCAGAAGTAATGAGATTTACAAAGGAGTTTATTTAGGGCGCTCCAAAGGCGTGTTTAATGGTAAAATTATGGTGCGTCCTGATGCGCAAAAAATTGATGCATTCCAGGCTAATAACAATTTATTATTAAGTGATTATTCAACTATTGACAGCAAGCCACAATTAGAGATTTATGCTGATGATGTAAAATGTAGTCATGGTTGTACTATTGGTCAGTTGAATGAAAAAACACTTTTCTACATGAGAAGCAGAGGGATAGGTATTAAAGAAGCAAAGGCAGTTTTAACCTACGCATTTGCATCTGAAGCAATTGAAAATATCTCTGTTAAAGAAGTTAAATTATTGGTCCAAAAATTATTGGTCCAAAAACTAAATGTTGATTTAGATTTCAATTTATAGATGTTAGATATTAACAAAATACGAGCACAATTCCCTATCCTCAAGCGTAAGGTAAATGATAAGGATTTGGTGTATTTTGACAATGGGGCTACAACACAAAAAACACAATCTGTAATTGATGCAGAAACAAATTACTATTCTTATGAAAACTCCAATGTACACAGGGGGGTTCATTTTTTAAGTGGATTGGCAACAGACAAGTTTGAAGAAACAAGGAGTGCTATTCAAGAATTTATTGGCGCAAAACACAAGCATGAAATCATCTTTACTAAAGGGACAACTGATTCAATAAACCTTGTTGCAAATAGTTACAGAACACTCTTAGGTAAAGGAGATGAAATCATTATTTCAGAAATGGAGCACCATTCTAATATTGTCCCTTGGCAAATGTGTTGTGAAATTTCAGGAGCAACTTTAAAAGTAATTCCACTGTTAGATAATGGATGCTTGGATATGAATGAATTTGACAAACTTCTTTCTGAAAATACAAAATTAGTATCGGTTAGTCATGTTTCCAATGCTCTGGGAACAATAAATGATATTGAAACTATCATTGCAAAAGCACATAACTTTAGTGCAAAAGTAATGATTGATGGAGCTCAAGCTGCTTCCCATATTACTTTGAATATGCAAAAAATGGATGCTGATTTCTATTGCTTTTCAGCACATAAAATGTTCGGTCCGACAGGAGTTGGTGTATTGTACGGGAAAGAAGAAATTTTAAATAAATTGCCTCCTTATCAAGGTGGGGGAGAAATGATAAAAGAAGTAAGTTTGAAAAAAACTACTTATGCCTGCTTACCTCATAAGTTTGAAGCAGGAACACCTAACATTTCTGGTGTAATTTCTTTTAAACAAGCCATTGATTTTATTAAAGAGGTAGGTGTTTCAGAAATTGCAAAATATGAGAGAGAACTATTACAATATGCAACTACTGAGGCGTTAAAAATTGAGGGCCTTAAGATTTACGGGACAGCAGCACATAAATCAGGCATTATTTCATTTAATATTGAAGGGTTACACCCATATGATATAGGAGTGATCGTTGATAAAATGGGGGTTGCTATCAGAACAGGACACCATTGCACACAACCTATAATGGATAGGTTTAACATTCCTGGAACGGCACGAATTTCCTTAGCTGTTTACAATACAAAACAGGAGATTGATATTTGTATAAACGCTATTAAAAAAGCAAAATTGATGTTGTCATAATGAGCACTATAAAAGAAATACAAACTGAAATTATTGAAGATTTTACAATTTTTGACAATTGGATGCAGAAGTACGAATACATTATTGATTTAGGTAAAGAGCTTTCCCCACTAAAGAACAAATACAAAACAGAAGAAAACTTAATAAAAGGTTGCCAAAGTAGAGTTTGGCTGCATGCAGAATACACTAAAGGGAAGATTATTTATACAGCAGATAGTGATGCAATTATGACCAAGGGAATTGTCGCTATTTTAATAAATGTCCTGTCAGGACAATCTCCATCAGAAATTTCAAATGCAAAACTTGACTTTCTAAACGATATAGGATTGAAAGAACAACTCTCACCTACTCGAGCAAATGGTTTAGTATCCATGATAAAACAAATGAAAATTTACGCATTAGCATACAGTAAATAATATGAAAACAGAAGAAGAATTACAAAAAATTGGGGAAGAAGTTGTTGAGGTTATTTGTGAAATATATGACCCCGAAATACCGGTAAATATCTATGCGCTTGGGCTGATTTATGATGTAGAAGTTAGTGAAAATTGCGATGTTAAAATTACCATGACTCTTACTACACCTAATTGCCCAGTTGCCGAAACACTTCCTATTGAGGTAGAGGAAAAAGTCAAAACTTTAGCTTCAGTAAAAGATGCAAAAGTAGAAATAACTTTTGAGCCTACCTGGAATAAAGAAATGATGAGTGAAGAAGCAAAATTAGAACTAGGTATGTTATAATAAATGAGTAATGAAATTATAAATAGAGTAGCAAATAGTGCCTTAATCAATATTGATTTAGCAGACTATGCTCCTAGTCAATCTATTGCTGTTTTAGATGTAAAAGATTTTCTTTTTCAAGAGATTATCTTAAAGGAAAAAGAATTCAGAACCAATTTAAAAGAATTTGATTTTTCTATCTACCAAGATAAAATAGTAGCAATAACTTGTAGCTCAGATGCCATTGTGCCTATGTGGGCCTTTATGCTAATTACTTCTTATCTTAAAGATATTTCTGGCGATATCCATTTTGGGGAAAAAGAGGATGTCTTTCAGCAAATATTCACTGCTAATATTGATGCTATTGATAGCACAGAATTTGAAACCAAAAAAGTAATTGTAAAAGGTTGTGGGCAGATCCCTTTGAGCGCGTCACTTTATATAGCAATTACCAAAAAATTACAAAACAAAGTAAGTAGTCTAATGTTTGGGGAGGCTTGTTCTGCTGTTCCCGTTCTTAAAAATAAATAATGAATCCAAATATTCAACATATAAATACTAAGATTGCGAAGTATAAAAAAGATGTAGTAAATCACCCTTTATACAACCAACTAAACAGCATTGAAGATGTACAAAAACTCATGGAAATTCATGTGTATGCCGTTTGGGATTTTATGTCCCTGTTAAAAGGATTACAAATTGAATTGACTAGCACATCTATTCCTTGGAAGCCTATTGGGGACAATAAAATAAGAAGGCTGATTAACTCTATTGTGCTCGAAGAGGAAAGTGATGTTGATTCAGATGGAAACCCCGCCTCACACTACGAAATGTACTTGGATGCTATGAAAGAATGTGGTGCCAATACTACTGAAATTGAAAAATTTGTAGATAGTGTTGCTGACATTAACTTGCCTAAAGTTAATACCGCTATTGATTCCTTTTTAGCTACCACCTTTGATGTATTAAAAACTGGAGAAGCCCATAAAATTGCATCTGCTTTTACTTTTGGCCGTGAGGATTTAATACCAGATATGTTTACGGCTATTGTAAATGATTTGAGTAAAGAACACAAGTTAGATAAGTTTGTATATTACCTAGAAAGGCACATAGAATTGGATGGTGGAGAGCACGGCCCATTAGCCCTACAACTTATAACTGATTTATGTGGTGATGACAAGCAAAAATGGCAAGAAGTAGAGCAAACTGCTAAAGATTGTTTAGTCGCCCGAAAAAAGTTATGGGATTTGATTTTGAATAATTTGAATTAGTCTTTACCTTCCTTATAGGTTTTAATTGAATGCTCTACTGACTGGTTGATTTGATTCAATTCTGAAGCTGTAAAGTGACGGTATTCCCCAATAGGAATATTTAATTTAATATTCATAATTCGTACCCTTTTCAGTTTCCTAACATCATATTCTAAGTACTCACACATTCTTCTAATTTGGCGATTCAAACCTTGGGTAAGAATAATCTTGAATTTCTTTTTATCGGTTTGTTTTACAAAACATTTACGAGTTACAGTATCCAAAATTGGCAATCCATTTCCCATAGCTTCAATAAATTCTTTGGTTATTGGTTTGTTAACAGTTACTTCATATTCCTTCTCATGATTGTTTCTGGCGCGCAAAATCTTGTTTACAATATCCCCATCATTCGTTAGAAAAATTAAACCTTCTGATGGTTTGTCCAACCTTCCTATAGGGAAAATACGAGTTGGATAATTAATATAATCAATAATATTATTCTTTTCTCGCATTTGATCGGTAGTACAAACAATACCCACAGGCTTATTAAATGCAATGTAAACCATCTTCTTCTTTTTGGCTCTGCGCACCACTTTTCCGTTTACGCTTACCTCGTCTTCATCAGAAACTTTTGTCCCTATTAAAGGAATTTCCCCATTTATTTTTACTCTACCTTGGTCAATTAATTTATCAGCAGCTCGCCTTGAACAATAACCTATTTCTGATAAGAATTTATTGATTCTTGTAATTTTATTTTCTTGCATAATATAATGCAAAAATACATTAAAATATTGTTAACATCTCATTTTAAAAATAACTAAAATCAAAGGGGTTAAACCTTATTCATTTTTTAGATTTGCCTAAATAAAAAAAATAAACTAATGACTAAGAAATTTTTATCAATCGTAATGGCAGGATTTTTCTCATTTACAGCAATCGCTGATGAGGGCATGTGGTTACCACAACTTTTACAAGCAATGAATGAGAGCGATATGCAAACTCACGGATTGCAATTAACTGCTGAGGACTTATACTCAGTAAACAACTCATCAATGAAAGATGCAATTGTATCTTTAGGAGGATTTTGCACAGCTGAAATGATTTCTTCAGAAGGATTAATGCTTACAAATCACCACTGTGCATTTGGTTCTATTCAAGAACATTCAAGCGTTAGTAACGACTATTTAAAAGATGGGTTTTGGGCAATGAGCCGTGATGAAGAATTAGCAAATGAGGGCTTAACAGCATCATTTTTAGTAAGTATAGAAGATGTAACTGCTAGAGTAGTTGCTGAGCTTAATACTGATATGACTGAGCAAGAAAGAAGAGTAAAAATTAGAGAAATCTCTAAAACTATTGTTGATGAGGCTACTAAGGATACGCATTACAATGCAAGGGTAAAATCATTTTTTGGCGGAAATGATTTCTACATTATGAAGTATGAAACTTTTAAAGATATAAGATTAGTTGGAGCTCCTCCATCAGCAATTGGAAAATTTGGTGGAGATACTGATAACTGGATGTGGCCAAGACACACTGGAGATTTTGCGCTTTACAGAATTTACTGTGCCCCTGATGGAACTCCAGCTGAGTACTCAGTTGAAAATGTTGCTTACCATCCAAAACACCACTTACCTATCCAATTAAATGGAGTTGAAAATGGTGACTATACTATGATTTTTGGTTTCCCTGGAAGCACTGACAGATATTTAACTTCTTATGGGGTAAAAGAAGCTTTAGAAATTACGAATCAAACTACCGTTGATATCCGTGATGAGAAGTTGGCAATTATGAAAGTTGGGATGGATGCTAGTAAAAAAACAAAAATCCAATATGCTGCTAAATATGCGCAAACTTCTAACTATTGGAAATACTATATTGGTCAATCTAAAGGGTTAAAATCAATGAAGGTTTATGATAAAAAAGTTGCTATTGAAGATAAATTCAGAGCTTGGGTAGCTGAAGATGATGCAAGAATTGAAAAGTATGGTGAGGCTTTAGATTTAATTGAAGGGGCTTACAAAATAAATCAGAAAATTGCTTTAAACAGAACTTACTTAAATGAAGCTGTATTTATGGGATCAGAAATTATGTACTGGTCGTTTAAAATGAACAGAGCAATTGCATCTTTACCTAAGGAAGGAAAAGAGAGAAATGTTGCCATTAGAGCAATTAAAAAAGAGGCAAAAGAATTCTATAAAGATTATAACAACTCAGTTGATCAGGAGTTATTTGCATCTATGCTGGAGATGTACTACTACAATGTGCCTAAAACCCAACACGCACCAGTATTTAAAAAAATTGAAAATCAATTATTTGGATTCAAAAAATTAGATTTTGATTGGTATGCTAAAAATACCTTTACAAGATCCGTATTTTCTAGTAGAGATAAATTCTTTGCTTTCTTAGAAAGACCATCTTCAGCTAGAATTGAAAGGGACCCTGCTTACAAAACTTTAATGTCAATTTATAACCAATATATTGAACAAATTTCTCCTAAAAGAGCGATTGTAAGAGAAAAATTAACTAAAGGAAATAGATTATTTATTGCTGGATTAAGAGAAATGAATCCTGATAAAAATTACTATCCAGATGCTAACTCTACCATGCGAGCAACTTATGGTAATGTAGGTGATTACAATCCAGGGGAGGCTATGCATTATGATTACTATACTACAATTGATGGTATCATTCAAAAAGAAGATGCTACTAATGAAGAGTTTACTGTACCTGAAAGGTTAAAAGAACTTTATGAAATTGGTGATTACGGGCAATATGCTGATAAAGATGGCAACTTAAGAATTAACTTTATTTCTAATAATGATATTACTGGTGGTAACTCTGGTTCTCCTGTTATTAATGCGTGGGGAGAAATTGTTGGCACTGCTTTTGATGGTAACTGGGAGGCTATGAGTGGGGATATTGCTTTTGAAAAAGAAATCCAAAGAACTATTTCTGTTGATATTAGATACACTATGTTTATTATTGATAAGTATGCTGGAGCAACTCATTTAATTGATGAAATGACGATGGCGCCTAAGCATGCTGAAATGATGACTAAAGAAGAGTTAGCAGCTGCAGCTCTGGAAGCTGCTTTGGAAGACCCTAACACTATAGTCAAGGAATTAGAACTTAAAGAATATTTAGGAGTGCAATTACCTGTATTCGATATGCACTCTTTTGGTTCAGCATTTGATATGGCTGTTGAGCAATATGGCTCATCAAAAGAACAACGATTCTGGTGGCACGGCAATGTTTACACTACTGAGAAAAGATAATCATTCACGCATAACATAAAGCCCTACCAATTTGGTGGGGTTTTTATATTTTAAAAAATAGCCGATAGTTTTAAAACAATAAGCGCGCCTATAAAATAGTATTAAATGAATGTATAATTTTAACTCTGATAGGTATGATGGCTATGTATTATTTAAGTACGGATCTCTTTGCTTTGTTGCCTGAGGGGATGGGAGCGGAAGACGCTGAAGCGCTTAATAAATACATGGTAATTTCACATTTAAGCTCTATCAAATTCCTTAAGTTTCAAAATGGAAAAACATAACCACCTTTAAGAATCAATTCTTGTTTTTCAGTTAGCTATTCATTTATGCTAGTTGGGGTAATTTAGAAAACCTTATACACTCTGACTGGTTCAAAATAGATTTGTTATTCTAAGTTTCAGCAGTATCTCTTGGTTATTAAGCAGTTACTAAAAGAACTTAATAGGCTCGAGCATTATTTCCTTCCATATAATTTATAAAGGCCTTGTTCACCACTTTCACTCCGCCTGGGGTTGGGTAATTTCCTGTAAAGTACCAGTCCCCCTGGTGATGAGGGCAAGAAGCATGTAAATCGGAAATAGATTGGTAGATAATTTCCACCTCAGAAATCGTTCCTTTAGGAGTCAATAGCTC
>Ga0315315_10000502_pt1 | contig 33018 bp, 18 predicted proteins | sample M140m3416metaG_FD_203699 | JGI IMG/M metagenome (GOLD analysis project Ga0315315, IMG submission 203699) | Ammonia-oxidizing marine archaeal communities from Monterey Bay, California, United States - M1 40m 3416 | ecosystem: Environmental > Aquatic > Marine > Intertidal zone | place: USA... | reverse complement strand
TCTTAAAGTCATGAACGAGCAGCTGCGCACGAATGCGGAGGAAGATATTCCTCAAGCAAGAGACATGGGCAAGCCAGAAAGTCTAGAAAACAGTGTCGCTGACACGTTACCATACGACGAGGAACTAGAATTGGAGGAACGATGGCTGGGCTTCGGTGGTTTGGCGTCGACACTTGCAGGAGGTATTGACTGCCTCGCCGGCGTCATCCGTCATGGTGCAAGGAATATTGCCTCCGAATTAGCTGATATTGAAGCTGAGCTTGAGGCCGAAAGGCTCGGCGAGCAGTACCCTCCCAGACGAAACAATGGTGGAATCGACGGCGACGCCTTCGACCGCTCTGCCTTGCCCCTTCCTTGGCAAGTCAAGCCAAGTGGCGGTTCCGACCTCGTTCACGACGACGAGCTAAAAGAGAAGATACTTTCCCTTTCCACCAAAGAAACTACCTTCACGGGCCCATATAAAGAAGCTGATACTGTCGACGGTGATTCTTCGGAAGACACGGAACTCGTTCTCGACGAACCCGCAGTAAAACTAATCAAGCGACTCCTCTATCTGGACAAGAACCTTGCTGATATGCATGCAAAGTCATCAGGTGAGCATAAATACCAATATACGAAATTCTCTGTGAAATGGACGGGTTTGCGATAAAAAGGTCCATCTTCCTCATATAAGTTTGTACTAATTTTGTTCCATGCCTTCATTTTTCGCTCTCTTTTGAAACATCCATCCGACATTATTTCGCAGGCCGAGGCGATGTGAGGGAGGCAAGATTCTGGAAGAACTATTTCTATCACTGCAAAATGATTCGTTCCGAATACCTGATTCATGACGACGAATTGGATGCTGAGCTGGTCCACTCTCCCCCGGTCACTCCTGAGCGCCAGGGTAAGGCGGGGGTCGATATCGGTCCAGTCTCTCCTCCAAGAATACTTTCTGTAGGCGATCTTGTCCTGGTCGGTCTCGAACACAGGCGCTGAGGAGACGGGGGAGAGGTGTAAGGAGGCAATCGAATTCGTGCCTTGCGCATCTTTGACTTTCTCGGTGACTTAGTTCTTTGGATTTGATGCGTACACACAATACGAGCATACGTCAACAAAGTTACTCCAGTACTGCTTGTCCGAGTTCTACTCATATATAGTGACAGCTTAAGGTCTTATAAGTGAGCGGTTTGGTGTGTGTGCAATGATCTGTCAAAGAATTCCTGCATGATTTCATCTTCTATGTTCCCATAAGTTCATTCTTAAAACGTGGCTAGATCAGTCTTCTTAAATGTGGCTAGATCAGTGTGAATCAGTCTCTCTCGGGCACTGATACACATACATGGAAACCATGATTCACCCTGGCTCCTGGGCCAATCTTTCTGTCAAAGCTCGATTTGCCACGATCGTAGCACCAGTGGCGCCTAAAAGAACTACTTTGCAGACGCATACTCTACTCTAGTACTAGCTAGTAATGCATATGCATACTATGCATAGAGTAGTATGCATACTACGTAGTACGGTAGGGCAGTCCATCATGTACCTGTGCGTGGGTGGTATGCATAATGGTCTTTAGCTGATTACGAGTACTCTACTACTAGTAGTACTCTAGCTAGTATGCATAGTATGCATAGGGCTATTTTAGCAGAATTGGATATATTTTGGGGTATCCGGGACCTGGGACTAGACCTCATAGCCACCCGGAAGTCCATAGACCAATCAGAGCTCGTCATTGACGCGGGGATTGCTCTTACGTCAGAGGGTCGAAAGCCACATATAATCTACTATGGTTGCTCAGATCCTATTTGTCTCAATTCGCCTCGTGCAGTCACGTGGCAATATCATCGGACTGCAACCTAGTAAATATAAATTCAGGCTCTGGTGGCGGGAACAACAGTATCATAAAGTGCTACTTTTGTACCATAAAAACATCTTATATATACGTGTCAAAACTGACAAGTAAAAAAGCCTGATGACGCTGCCATCTCATTGTCGGAAAAACTAAAGAACAGCTGCTACTTTTTTCACTCTTACGAGAAAAAGTAAGAATGCTAAGAATTTCGTAAAGTAACCAGGGGCTTGTTATTTCCGGCACCTCTTCCTGTTTTGCAATTTCCGCTTCGCATCTTTTAGTCGGCGCGTCACTACCACGGTAAGAGTCACTACCTCCCACAAAGAAGACAAGTCACTGTCGTTCGAACGTAAAATTGTACTAGCGCGCGCAGAAAATTCGCGTGAATAGAATTACAGGCAGGGGTGTTTTTCGAGACAGGTGTGAGAGAGCAAAGATCGACATCTGAGAGATACCTCAGAGGAACCGGACCACTGTGAAACCTCCTAGGTCCTCTTATCTACTTCACTAGATTTCCTGCTGACCTTTAGTTGATCCCGACGTGAACCCTTCGTCGGATACACTATCTTCGAGCACCACTTGGCAAAGAATTTCCTCGCGAGATATTGACCTCACTCAAGTCGTGACACAGACTGAAAGAAGCTCATCTGTAGGCTCTACTCTCAGGGACCGAAACAAATAAACGGCGCTGGTAACTTCGAGTGAACTATTGAAGTCAAACTCCCTTTCGTCTTGAAAGTGACGCAATCCAGGATGCCAATGAAAACGAGGCGGCGCGGGAATCTCGGGATGGCACTAGAAACCCACGATGCCAAGCACAGTGCAGATGTAGACGAGGCCTTGAATACTGCGAACTCCGAGAGAAAGGCCAGCAGCGACAGCGACAATCCCCAGGTGCCCGACGGAGGGTCCACGTCTGGCTCTGACACCATAGACTTCCGCTCCCGCTCGGACACCATAGGCTCAATGAGTTATTTTGACTTCCGCGGCCGGTCTGACACGCTGGGTTCGGCCCTCGATATCGTCGCTGACTGCCTCGGACCGGTAGATGAGGCCAATCCCGGTGCCGTCCAGATCCTTCCGAAGGAGTCTACATTTTCTGGAATGATAAACATGAAGAATGGCCATCCACCCCACCAGATCAGCACGGGGTCCCAACCCTCTAGTGGCGGCTCTACTTCGGGATTTTTAAGTACCGACTTCGGGCAGAAGCAGCTCGCGGGAGGCTCTTCCGCGGGGGCTCGCGCTGATATACTCGCGGCTGCCCATACTCCTCCAGCCGCCAATGGTCCAGCTAGCTATGAGGTCTCACATTTCGGAAAGAGGATGAGGGCGGGTGTAAGTTATTTTGCCATTTCTGGAGTCGAGGGATGCTACTGTTCTGTTGTGTCACGTACTGCCGGATCTCTTTTTGGAGCTCGCCGCTCACATATCTTCTTTCATCTCTCCCCTGAACGTTTGCAGAGTATATCCGGTCGTCTGCGGTCGGCATCCGACCTCGAGGATGATGGTCTGATTGATCGCTCGCAGAAAAGTGTCATCAAAGATCTCATTATTGCCGGCGACGATGTCCTCCAAAATGCCCTTGACAAGTACGAGCAGGGCGACAAATCTGCGCTTGAGGCATTCATCAAGTCTGGGCGGATCCAAGCGCACCAGACCGCCCATGGGGAGAGCAACATTGATATTTTGAACGACCTCGATCTTGACTATCTCACCGTGGATGAGGGTTTCGGATCGATGGTGGTGGACATGGGTGAGGAATCAAAAATGAACATGGGTGAGGAATCAACTATCCATCATACTGGTGCGCCGGGTAAAGGAGCGCAGCAGCAGCCGTACGACGGAATTGGCGAGCTCGATTTCAATGAGGACTATGTTGGAACAGAGGAGGAGCTGAAGCTTCCGTCAACAGACCATATCGCCGGCCGCGGCCGCGCCCAGTCCAGTGGTTCCGTCCATCATGGTATGAGCGAAGGCCGGTGGCGGGCGAACTCCCTCGCTGGTTGGGGCCTCCTCGAGGACTCCACGGGGCAGCAGCAGCAGGGTGCCTTCGGAAATTGGATGGACAACCCGGGACAACCACGCAATGATATATTTGCGGGGGCTTCGGGTTTAGTTGGGGCGAACGGGAGTCTGTATGTTGTGAAGAACAAGAATAAGGAGAGCAAGGCGAAGTCCAAGAAGCGGGAGCGGGAGCTGAAGAAGATGGAGAAGGAGCGGTTAAAGAGGGAGAAGAAGAAGGAAAAGGATAAGGAGGTGAGGGCAAGGCGAGCAAAGAAGGAGAAGAAGAAAGAGGAGAAGAGGCGGAGGTCTCTGTCGCCGAAGCGGGGTAATAAGGCCGACCTTCTCAGGAAGGATGATAAAGAAGAGGGCAAGTACGACGAGAACGGGGAGAGGATCCCGGTGCCTTCTGGGACCGGACGGCCCCGATCTCTGTCCGACCCCAACATCCAGGTCAGGATAGACAGTGAGGGACTCCTCTGTGTAGACTCGCCTGATGGCTGGACAGGGGCGTACTCCCCGGATAGCCGCAAGATGCGGATCGAACGCTTCCTCGCCAAAAGGAATCATCGCGTGTGGACCAAGAAGGTGAAGTACGATGTAAGGAAGAATTTTGCCGACAGCCGCCTTCGCGTCAAGGGAAGGTTTGTGAAGAAGGAGGACGAACTCCTGATGCGGGATCTCATGAGCCTCACCTAATTTGCTACGGAGAGGAACGATTACATTTAAACAATTTTAAAATTTGGATCTTACGTATTATTCACAGTGATATGTTGAAAGTATTAAAATAATGTAATTCGCCTGAGCAACCGTGTTTCACCTGCCGTCGCATATCGGACGAAGAAGGGAAGGCAAGGTGTCCCAAAGGGGCAACACTGAACAGACGTAGCGCAAGCGACTTTTTTTTCTGACTTTTTTTTCTTCTTGCCTACATCTATTCGTCGCAGGTTCCGAGCCTCTCGGAGCACTCCGGGCTGAAGTGTACCATGCTGAGGAGGAAGGTTCCAGCGTACAGGCTGACGAGGGTTGAGGGAATGCCGAAGGGCGCATGGCGCTCGGAGGTGAAGGTCCTGTCCCCGACCTTGGCGGCCTGGAAGGCAACGATCATGTTGGCCGCCGAACCGAGCATGGTAAGGTTGCCGGCGATGGTGGCGGAGAACGACACCTGCATCCAGTCGTACGGGGTGGCGTAGGGGAAGGTGGCGGCGAGCATCTGTACGACGGGGACGTTGGAGGCAATGTTGGAGAGGATGGTGATGACCATGACGAACCAGTAGACGCAGGGGACCGAGGTCATCTGGTCGGCGCAGCCACCCATGGTGATGCTGAAGAAGGCCTGGGGGATTCCGGTGTCGTCGAAGGAACCGATGAGAAGGAACTGGCCGATGAAGAGCATGAGGAGGCCGTAGTCGACCTCGGTGAGGGTGGTCTCGGACTCGGTGACGAGCTCCTCCTCCTCGGGCTCGATCTCGTTTCCGTCCATGTCGTACAGCTTCTTGGCGGGGAGGGGGTTGCCCTCGACGTCGTAGTCGGTGAAGTCGGGGCGGGGATCGTAGTGCTGGCGCTTGTAGGCGGCGCAGACCATGAGGATGGCGCCGGCGCAGATGGAGACGACGCAGACGTCGTAGCCGAGGGCGAAGAATATGAGGAAGAGGGTGACGATGAAGACCTGGATCTTGGACCAGAGCGTCCAGCCGGCGTTGTCGTCCTGGCCCTGGTCCGGGGCATCCTCGTAGGCAGCCAGGTGTGCGTAGAAGGCATTCTCTTGGGCGAGCATCTCGGGGGTCTTCTTCCCGGCGAAGATTATGCCGAAGTTCTCCACGACGCCCGAGGATCCCGGAAAGAGCTCCGCGCGGTAGTAGATGAACATGAGGGCGGAGTTGATGACGGTGGCGGCCAGAACGGGCAAAACCATGTTGGAGGCGAACTCGAGCCAGCTGATATCGTCGTAGGCGAGGGAGACGATGAGGATGTTCTGGGGGTTGCCGGTCATGGTGAGGGCCGATCCGATGTTGGCCGTGGTGGCGAGGGATAGCAGGTAGGGGAGGGAGTTGGCGACCTTGTGGCGGACGCAGAGGTCGACGACGACGCCGGAGAAGATGAGGACCACAGAGTCGTTCATGACGGCGGCTGAGCCGATGGTGGACATGGCCATGATCTTGGCGGACCGCCTCCAGCTGATGGCGTCATCGAGCGAGTCGCGGAGCTTGTCGAAGAGACCTCCGCGCTCCATCTTCTCTAGGTAGATGGTGGTAAGCATGAGGCCGAAGAGCAGGAAGAGCGGCTCCATGATGATGACGCGCTCAGCGTCGAAGAAGGGGCCTTGGCCGGTCTGGACCAGCACAAAGCGCCAGACAACCATGGAGAGGCCACCGCCGAGGGCGATGCCGGGCCGGCCGATGGGGAGAAACCAGTTGGGGAACATGAGGAAGACCCAGTACGCGAAGTAGATGACGCAAACGGACCACTTGCCGAACTCGGTGAAGTCCCCGGACACGTCGACGTGAGTGTAGTCGCCGAGGACGCGGTGGCGGCGGCGGGTATACTCCAGCACGCCGCCCTCACTCTCGGAGAGGTCGCGGGAGCCGAAGTCCCTGCGGCTGCGGCCGAGGGTGGAGGCCGAACGCTCCGACTCGGGCACCTCAAGGGAGAGGACGGCGGCGGTCCGCTCCTCGGCCAGGGCCCGGTGGGACAAATGCCGGTCGCTGAGCTCGGGGATGCGGGCGCCGGTGGGCCCCAAAAGGGCGGCATTCACGGCAAGGACGCCCGCCACGGCCAGCATGGCCGGGCCCCACTTCCGCAGGGACGACACGGGCTTCCGTCCCGGGGCGGCCGCGGGAGGGGGGGGTTCAACGTCGAGGGGAGACATGGTACTCACGGTGGGAGCAATGCCAATATTGTGCTGGACGGGAAGATGCCCAAACGCAGGCGCTTTTGCGCGGCGGCTTCCGCACGTGTCGGCGGCAGCAAGCTCGGCTTTTTTTTTTCTATCCCAGTACTACGTAGTATGGATACAGAATCATACGGGGGGATTGATATCTACTAGCTAGTAGTAAATAACACTGCTGTAGCTATGCACAATACCCAAAGACAACGATCGAATGGGAGCCGCCATCATTAGCTTTGGTCACGTAAGGATTATGCATGCATGGAACAAGATTGCAAATAATTATATACAAGATAAATGTACGAATATATTATATTTTCCATGTCGAAATGAATCACATACATGCTGCCACTTTCTTCGCTGATCAATATACTTGCTTATATGCTTAGAATCATTTAAACCCATAGTCGCGAGCGTGTCAGATATATGGAGCGGCACCAGCTCGTTTGAGATCAGTATAATTACAGTACGTTCTTAATTAAACAACATAGGTAAAGAATGATCGTTAGAGCCGGCCTACCTTCCAAGATAGGTACTATGCCACCCCTTTAGGTTTTGGCAGTTAATTCTGCTAACCGTAAGTAGTGAATTGCGTAACCCCGAGTCCCCGGGCATTCCAGAGTTCATCCACTGGTTGGCCGCTGGACGCGACGATTGCCCACTGCCCACCTGCCCACTCGTAGCTCTAAAGTCAGAGTCATACCCGGAAGTATCCCTCTGGAGCCTCTAACCTTCTTTTGAGCTGGTAGTAGCCCTCTAGCTAGAGTATGCATCGCCTCTCTAGCCTTTGACGGAAAAAAGAGCCAAAGCTTCCACTTGCTAAAGAATGGTCGCAAGCTTAGTCATTGGACCTAGATCTAGTCCCATGCACGGTCGGGCGCTGTTACTGGTATCACAGTAATACGTAGGAAGAGGAGCATATTCTACATTGAGCCCGCTATTCCTCCAGGATGGTATGGTGCTGTGGCCAAACTCTAGGTTGGGTTGGCGTGTTTGGCTGCCTCTTTTGAGCTCGTGCGCGTGCCTGGAACTAATGGAGTATGTACTTTGTGGTCGCCATCCAGTCGCAACGCGAATAGTAAATGAATCCTTGTCGGGTGGTGAGAGCAGAGGAACATACCTACATGCATGCTTGCAATGTGAGCCTCCATCCCTGCAGGCGCGTGTAGTTTGCGATAGATAGTTAAATGTTACATTTCCACCCGCTCGGAATCAGGGTAGAATATCATATAGTGCGTGTGCCGGAACCGTGGTACCAGGTGCAAAGATGCGATGTCCACTTTCAAATGACCCCCATGCTCAAGTGGAAAAAAGGTCCGTCCCATACCGTGGCGAGAATATTTTCGTGTGGCTTGGAGAGGAGAAACGCCGCTTTCTTTTCGTCGCATTGTGCTTCCCTCGGGCTGCTTCCCTCTAGCTGCTTCCCTCCCTCCGTCAAACGAATGGGTTTATGTGAATAGCATGGGCCTGTCAACGTGGGCCCATCCATTCGGTGGTGGCACCTGGCTGCGCAATCGCCGACAGCCTCCCGCTAGTATCTCCGAACGAAGACCGCCCGGCGGATGAAGCCCTTGTACAGGTAAAGCGTGCCGGTATTGAGCTTGACCTTGACGACCTCGTCTTCGGCGGTGGCATGGATGCGCTTGAGAGATTCCGGGGACGCGGGCACCGGCGCTGCGTTGGTACCGGCCACGGCCCCGGCCCAGGTCGCCTGCGCGGGCACCGTGGCGAGGGGGGTGGTCTTCTCGATCTTGGCCTGGCGGCGGAGGCTGCGGGCCGCACGGGCGGCGGCACGGTTGGCCCTCCCACCCCTCGTCCCGCCCGATCGGCTGGACGAGTCCGAGTGGGCCCCACTGTCGTCCTCGATGGCCGCCTCCTCCGGCCCGCCGGACGAGGCCTCCTTGTCGTCAGACCCGGTGCTGGACTGGGACTGCAGCTGCAGCTGCAGCTGCTGCTGGTCCGTCCCCGATCCCGTCCTCTTCGCCCTTTTCGCCCTGCTGCCCCCGCTGGCGGAGGATCCGTCGGCGTCGCTGCTGCTCACGGACTGGGACGTTTCGTGCACCTTGTCTATGGCATCCTGCGGGAGGTCGGCCGGCCCCTCGGCCCCGTCAGTGGCGGCGTCCTCGTTCTCGTTCCCCTCGTCGGCGGACCCACCGCGTCCCATCCTCGCAACCCGTTTCCTCCCCCCCTCGACTTTTTCCTTCGGCCTTCCCAGGACAGCCTTCTCGACAAGGCGTATAAAATGCTTCTCGTAGATCTCCTCGTCCTTGGCGCTTGAGGATGCACCGTCGACGGTGACCAGCCAAAGGGGGTTGGGAGACTCCCCCTCGGTGAGGCGGAAGGACAGGGTGCCCTGGCCCGTCTTTGACCGGCGCTTGTACTATAGGCGTAGCGTTGGTTAGAGGTTAGGAAGGGCGTCTTGGTGAGGCAGGAACTATGATTCAGTCGGCAAAACGATGGGCCACGATATTTGAAAGGATACCAAAGTGATCACCAACACGGTCTCTAATCTCCGATACAAATTTGGGGCAACAAAGATACAAACCGAGTGCAAGATACCCATCCGGAATCGCCAGCTTTCCCTTTGAGTACGAATCACGATGAGGGCCCGGGGGCAGCATTATTCGTCCAGACGAAAAAGTTCCGTCGAGAATCGAAGCGGGGCATCCCTCATCGGAGGCGCGAGTCGTCGACACGGTCGGAACCCTTTTAGGCCGTCGCTCATCCAAAAGAGAAAAGGAGACATTGCACCCCCCTCACCGCGCCGCCGGCGAAACGCACCTCGATGGTGTCCCCCACGTTGAAGGCAGAGATGGGCTTGGCCCGGGCGGACCTCCGCAGGCGTAGGCTCATGCTTGTCGGTTCGGGGTTCTCTCCCGATCTCCTCCGCGCTTAAAATTTTGATTGCTTCGCGCTGCTGCCTTCAAACGTGTACGACATGCCGCCCCACGGCAGCATATTGCTTGGTGCGTTTTGGGGGGGGGGGTTCGTAAGAAATTGTAAATAGTACATGATTTTTACGTAATGACTTGACTGTGTGTATGCATACTAGCTAGAGTAGCGATACACTTTTGGTGAAATTTCCGTCAAATTGGCGAATCGTAAATTCTGTCAACTTTACTAGGTGGTTCGTGATAGCAAGAGATTTTAGATATCGTACAGGCCAAAGATGAGAATCATGAAGTCAGAAATCATCGAATCATCATTTTTTTATCGCGCGAGTGATGTCCTGTTTTTGAAAAAAGACGTCAGTTAGACACTTGCGCAGTCGGTAGTGTGAGTATTGCATACTTTCAGTATTGGATCTACAATAGTTAGTTAAATTATACGGTAGCAGTACAGAGTCCATCCGAGCTGGCCGAGTACTCTTCCCGCCTGCGCGCCAAATCATCTTCGTGCAGCATTTATTTGGCTACGAAAAGTTAGGATCGCAACGCGAATTCCTAGTGCACGTCTCTCATCATGCTCAAGATAATAATATTATATTATTTTTTACTCTCATGTCCTAGGCAAAGATAGGATAGCATTTCGTGTTGTATCGCATAAACCGTTAGCTCCGACGTTGTTGGCTGACTTGACCCCTGCCCGTGCCTTCGCCAGATTACATCTGGGCTCAAGTGAACTGGACGGAGTGTACGACCGAGTGCTCGGTGCGCGGGAACCCCGTTCGTGCGTATCTCGTGCGCAGCTCGACCCGTCCAGGTCCAGACATTGGAACCGGAGAGGATTGGAATATCGGCCCGGTCCCAAGCTCCGAGCTGTGTTGCAGCAAACGGAGGCTTCCCTCCTCGTCCAAGCTGTCTGCCGCCACAAATGGCGCCGCCTCGTCCATCCCCCGAGTTGGCCGCTGGCGGTAGTGGCGGCGGCGGCTCCCACCTCGATCGCAAGATGGAGCTTCTCGAGGCCCGATTCGTCTCGTCCCCCATCGGGGGTGCTGACCCCCTCGCCGAGGGCCATTCCAGTCCTGTGGCGACATTAGCGGCCAGCGCCGGCGCCGGCGCTGAATCGTCCCGGGGCGCGACGCCCGTGCGGAGCAACCGGCAGCCCGCGTGGCAAGCGGCCCTCCAGCACCAGACGCAGATGGGGGATCCCATCGGCGCCAATAGCAACCAGTCCGGCTCTCAACACTCCTTCTCCTTTGAAAGGCGGACCGACGCTTCTGGTCTAGCGTCCTCCTCTCCAGTACGGGCGTTAGCGGCTGTGGCTGAGTCCAACCGTCAGGTCCATCTCGCCGCTGAGCGGCACATGGCTAAGGTGGGGAGGGAGCGCAACATCCCCCCCGGAGGCGGGGGGGGCAGCGTCAGCTCGGTCCCCCCGTCCGATCCGGAAGCGTCGCACTCGTCCAATGGCGAACACTCCAACGCGACCCTACTGACGGGTCATATCTCCGCGACCCAGCAGCAACAGCTGAAGCAGAAGCAGCCTCAGTCGCCTAACCCGGCGCGGGGCAAGAGGAAGTCCATCACACCAAGCAAGCGGGACAAGCCGTCCGTCAGGGAAGCCGGATCAAGGCGGCAGCAGCAACAGAAGACTAATAATTCCGCTGCCTCCCCGCCGTCCCTTCACACAGCCGGGGCTCGGAAGCGAGGCCGCCTCATGTCCAAGGAACTTGCCGTCGTGACGGGAGCTGCGCCGTGCTCTGCCTCCGCGTTGTCGACACAAGACGGGCTCGGTAACAGCCACCAGGGATCCAGATCCGGGTCCGGATCCAACAGCGGCGGTGGTAGCCTCAGCGCCTTCCTGCAGCGTGGAGGAAACCGATCCAACCAGGGATCGCGGCGAGGTGGGGTTGGGGGTGGGGGTGGCTCGACGGCTCTCGCCGCTGGCGCCTCTTCTTCATCCGCCGCTAGGGTCACTCCGCCAAACAACAATACCAAGATCCACGACTTTTTTGGCACTGTCAAGAAGCGGGTAGGGGGTGATGGGGTAGCAGCTGCAAAAGGGAAGCTGACTTCGGGGGCGAGAGTGGCGAGGACGCCCGAGGAAGGGCAGGTACTGCGGCAGCAGTCACAGCCGCGGCCTTCGGGGGGCGCCGGAGAGGGTGTGAGTCCTCCGTCCCCGACGGGCAACGCAATGGTACCTGCGCAGCAACGGACCGCGGCGGTGGTCATGTCTCCGCACTCATCGGCTTTGCTTCAACGGGAGCTGACTCACGCCCAGCAGCGCTGCTTAGAGCTTGAGCGTTCCCTCGCCGACAGGAGCGAGCAGCTTCGCGCCGTCGCGAACAATCAAACCATGTTCCAGGCCAGCCTCCGCTCGTCGCTTGTGCAAAGGGAGGCGGAGATTGAGAAGCTGAAGGAGGGAATAGATAAAAAGGCAGCTGCCGTCTCGGTCGCCCTGGAGCGCTTAGTTCGGAACGAGGCAGCTAGGGAGGCGGTCGAGCTGCGACAGAAATTGGCCAGCGAAGGAGGCCGCCTTGGGCAGATCGTGTACACCCGAGCCGGGATGCATTCTGTAGAATCATGGGAGGATGGTCCTGCCTTTCGGGCGCTAAAGAAGCGTCGGTTAGAAATGAAGGAGAAGCGACACGAGCTAGAGAAAAGGGAAGCAGCAGCCCTATCTGCGGCAGCAGAATTTCGCACCAACGCTACCGGTCAGGACGAAGCTTCTACGGAGGACAACTCAAATTCCTGTAGAGTTGGTGGCATTCTAGTCCGTGATGCGTTCGATCTTGCTGAAGCTGAGCAAGCCATCCGCTTACATCTCGCCAACCTCGAAAATATGGAGAAGAGACTTGACGATGAGGATCAGGGCCTTGTCGCTGAAAAGGAGGCCCACATTCGTTCGCTCAAGTGCGTTGCGAGCGAGGATGCTTCTCGATTCAAGCATCGCCCCAGGCTGCATGATCGCTACATCCCCATTTCTCAACTTGGCAAGGGCGGATTTTCTGAGGTTTGGCGAGCTTATGATCTTGTAGACTTGAAGGAGGTTGCTGTAAAAATTCATCAACTGGACCCTCGATGGTCTGATGCTAAGAAGGAGAACTACACTAAGCATGTTTCGCGAGAGTACGAGATCCATCGTGGCGTCCGCCATCCCCGCATAGTCTCTCTCTTCGATGTCTTCGAAATTGATACCAATTCCTTTGCGACAGTCCTCGAAATCTGTGAAGGAACAGACCTAGACACCCTTTTGAAGAAAAATAAGAGGCTGACTGAACAAGACGCAAGGGCTATTTTGTTACAGATTTTATCTGGCATGCGCTATCTTAGCTCATCCTCTTCAGACGGGTCGAGGCAGAGCATCATCCATTACGACCTCAAACCAGGCAATATTTTGTTCGATAAGAATGGCGATGCAAAAATTACTGATTTTGGTCTCAGCAAGATTGTCGATGCTGCCGATCCTACAGACAGCATGGAGCTGACAAGTCAGGGTGCTGGAACATATTGGTACCTTCCGCCGGAGTGTTTCATAACCCACCAAAACGTTAGAATCAGCAACAAAGTTGACGTATGGTCCATTGGCGTCATCTATTATCAAATGCTATTCGGAAAGCGGCCATTTGGTGACGGGATGTCTCAGGATAAGGTCCTGAGCAACAATATTATGCTGGGTGCCCGCGATGTTCCTTTCCCGACATCGCCCAAAATTTCTGATGGGGCCAAGGATTTCATACGTCAGTGTCTCACGTATGACCAAACTTTCCGGCCAAACATTTCCCAGCTATGCACTAGTCCTTACCTGCATCAGGTGATCTAAATAGTACAGATATTCCTTTCCAGATCTGACTTCCTTGTTTGTTGCTATCTATAGGAATGCTGTACTCTCTGTCGTCAAAATGTGCGTCAGTTTCATCCTCTTCTTGACCTACCAAGGACAGTGGCAAATCCAATCCTTTTGAGGCATAAAGTTCCCGAGCAAAATGGTTCATTAACTTCTGGATCTCCTTCTGTGACCGCATCATCCCGGTCACCTGTTTTTGAAGCGCGGAGATCTGTGTGCTCTGTGCATCGTCGGCATCGTCGTCATCCTCGTCGTCTTCGGTTTGTTCGATGATTGCAACGGCATCACATCTAGAGAGGGCAGTGAGAGGGGGGCAGTATTCGAGTGAGACGTTGGTCGTAGACCTTCTTAATGAAATATCAAGCAAGTGCGCGACCAGCGCCTCCAGTACTTACACCACAGCTACGATCAGATTAAAGACAATGAAACCAGACAAGATGACGAAAACAATTATAAGGGGGCCCGCCCATATGTAAGTCTCCATGCACTCTCTTGCCACATCTGACCATTCCATAGTCATCATTTCAAACAGAGTCAATAGCGATTTGTCTAATCTGGAAAAGTATTCGTCTGACAATTCCAAGTCCTTGAAAAGTATCGTGAACATCTGGAGAGGCAAGTAAGGGGACGAAATATTTCCATTAGTGATATATTATTCATAGACTTGAGGGTGAGAGAGATGTAATAGCCCTTCATGCACTTTCCCCAACCTCTTTCACTTACCACAGAAAAGATGTACATAATCAGCAATAATAAGAAGATGATGGCACCCAATTGGGGGAGTGCCGAAAGTATTGAAACGACCAAGTTCCTCACATTCTTTATTCTAATCACAAGTCTCAGGGTCCGGAGAGCGCGAAGGACTGTCAGTCCCTCGTACACCCACGAAACTATGATAATGATGAGATCAAAGACAAGCCAAGGATCACGGAACAATGCCACGTCAAGATATATGAATTGCAGTAAAATCTCGACGGTAAAAATGATGAGGAACGCTTGGTCGGCCTTGAAGAATGCATGCTCGTTATCCGGGTTGTCAGTAACAAAGTCGAAGGTCCCAATTCCCAACAGAATTGCGTTCGCGACAATTAAGGTAGTAATAAATGATTGGAAAAGTTTGTTCGTGACAACCGATCCATATTTGCTGCGGAAGACCTTTATGCAGTTCGTGATGGTATCGCTGTCATCCCCAGGGCTATTGGCCTCCTCTCGGTGGTGTTCGAGGCCCTCTGATACCGTAGAATGGTGGGCGCTGCTTGACTGTCTGAATTGCATGACTCAGAGGACTTCAACGTCTTCCTACTCGAAGATGCTGACCTGAGAATGCTAGTATTCCGCAAGGTGTTTTGAGTGGGATAAATGGAGAAATTGTGCCTCGTGATCTCTTGTCGGTCGAACATTGGGTCGTCGAGGCGAGAAACACAGAGCAGATCGCCGCAAGATCGGAAGAGATCTACGGAGTGCACCGTAAACAGATCTGCGTCCGGCATTCGTCGTACATACGGGGCTGGGGCGATGTATGCATACTACGAGTTGTAGTCTAGTACGTCCTATACTCTATGCATAGCTAGATTTTAGTAATCTAGTACGAGGGATGTATGAGCGTACATTGTAACGTGGTGTCCATTGTAACCATTGTTGTCCTTGCTTGTTAATCTTTCGCGAGCCTGCCCGCGAGGACACCAAGAACGGACGAAAGAATGGGCACATAATTAAGCGCTGAAGAGCCGAGAGCGGGAGCACCACCCACGGAGAATAGAAACGAAAAGGCACATGTTGCACTTGAATGTTGAACAAATATATCTATCTAGTTGCCTGTCGTGGTGAAGTGAGGGAAACTGGGAAGTGAAACGTGTCAAGCTCGGCTCCGTACTTGTAGGTTAAGGCAGTCAAAGATGAGCGGTGTGTACAGCGGCGCTCCGTCCACTGGAGATGGGTCCTCTCGATCGCCAAGGGGCATCCCGAGCATAGACAGTTCTAGACAGGCAGGGGTAATCCGGTCTGCATCGACGTTGGCTATGGGCTCTTTTCCGTCCCCGGACAAAAGGGCTGATGCCGACGATGATACCTTTCCCGACCTCGATGCTGCTGACATGAGCTGGGAAAAGGCGCGTCCAAAGACAATAGGCACTACTTATCTCGAAGAAGGACCTTCTGGTGGTGCACCTGACCAGAAAGATCAAGGTGAGGAGCAGCATCGGGTCCTGGTCCTCTCTCCGACAGCGACGTCCGACATAATGGCAAATGACTCGGTACTGGATGATACTGCCACATCTAAAGCCTTTAACATGACAACGCTCACAAATGACACTTCCGTAATGAGCGGATTAGTGCAAAAAGGCAAGGATGCTTGGCAGGCCTACGAGAATCAGGCCGCCAAATCTTCAAAGGTAATTTCAACTTCAGGGCCCAATCAGGTTGAGGATTCTCCCAAAAAATTGGCGATGAAAAAGTCTTCGGTATCAGACGGAAGCAAAGATAAGGATATGGTAGCCCTCATTCGTTCTGCGTCGCTTCGTAAATCAAGTGCTGCTGCTTCGACTGCGCGGTCGAAGGCCTTCCAAAGGTCAGACTTGATTCCCTCTGTGCAAGTTCGAGTTGTGGATATCGTTGAACGAGCAGCATTTGAAAGCAGGGGCTTTTCCAATGTGGTTCCATTCGATGACAACACTGATGGCAACAAGGTCAGCCCACCTCCACAGCATGCCGAGGTCCTCAATCGGCTGTACGGTTCATCCCAGGGGGGCAGGCAACAGCAAAAGATCCGGCAGCTGTGCTGGAGTCCAGCGGTCAGTCCTCATGCCGATCCTTGGGGAGGATGGGACGACGAATATGAGGAGAAGACGGACACGGATGGCGACGATGACAGCGATAAGATCAAGCGCAAACGTCGCCTCTTGGCTCGAAAGCGTCGCATGCTATCCCGTAAGCGTATCGGCCAATCGCGCTACGTTGCAGTAAACCCTGTCAGTTACGCGCGATCGACACTTCCTGCCCACGTCCCGCTGTTGACAAATACCCGTATTCGGCTTCCCTGCAGGGCCGATGTCGGCTTTCCCGGTGTGACTGAGGCGGAGATGCGATCGAAACAGATGGAAATCATCAGAGAGGCCGAAATTGAGGAGCACAGCCCCTGTGTTGCAATGCTAGTTAGTAGTGGTGACGTCGGTGGGTTCGGGCTTGATGAATTAGCCGGTGGTAGCCCAGTTGAGTCGCTCAGTGCAGGAGCTCGACTTCAAATGGAGGACTTTCAGGGGTTGGACGATATTCCTCTTGCTGGGAGGGAAATGGTTGAGGCCAGGGTACGTCATGCCCGTGCCGTCTGCAAGGAAAAGTCCGATTGTGTCGAGGCGAGTCGTCCCCTTCCTGGACCCAACCCAACGTCAACCTTCGCTCCTCCAGGTGGGTCCACTTATTCATCGACGCATCTTTGGCGACCTCGTCCTTTCACTGATCAACCAATGGGCATGGTTCGGTTTGTTTCGATACCCACAAACGTAAGCTTTCAGGTTGGAGACATTGAACCTCTCGTTTGCTCCCTCGCGCTCTACTGCCTACCTCCGCCACCACAAGATGGGAGTCGGACGTCCAAAAAGGCATGGGCGTATCGGGGTAAACTCAGCGAAGATTTCGTTTTCCCAGCTGGTACTTGGTCAGGAAAGCTTAATCAAGATACACTGAAGCTCATTCAGAACCAATTTCAGGCATCTGATGGTGATTCTTCGTCATCTCAGGAAGATAATGGCGAGGAACAAGATTGGAGATGCAGAACAAACAAGGCTTTGTTTTCATATGACCCTCTAGTTCTACCAAACCGGGGAGATCAGAGGGATTTGTATGTGGTGCTTCAGGTTCACAGGATAGCTCAAATAGATACAGATGTCGTATCTGTGTACCGAAGTATGCACGCTGAGAGAAAACTGCCAGCGTCTCCAGTGTCCCCAATTACAAGAAAGCGATCAATATCAGAAAAGATAAAAAATTTGTTTGAAGAACAGCCGAATTATGAGGCCGCATCAGCAGAATTAGATGATGGCGGCATTGACTTGGAAGGAGGGAACTCTTTATCGCTCTCCAATTCAGGGCCGTCCACAGAATCGGTTGCTGCGTTAGGGGCAAATGCACAGTCAACTTTTGAACTGCATGGTACTGATTTTTTGTCTCCTCTTTGCTTCGGGATTTCACCAGTTGTTTCCGGGCAGGGTAATCTGAGTGTAGATCCAAGTGCTGATGAAGCAATGGCGTGGCCAAACGGCCATTGTCACACAACAGAGCTACTTTCATTTCCAGACATACCTGATTCGCCGGAAGATTTCGTGGAACGCTTGGCTCGTGTTGCCAATGCAAATAAAGAAAAAGAAGAGGATGCTCGAGGATCCAATTCAGGGCACCTGGACGATTCTTTTGATTCGTCTTCGGTTTCATCTCCGTCATCGAAATTGCATTCTCCTCCCAAGCTTGGAAATAGTCAATCTTCCAAACAACTACCGTCATCATCAGTGCAAGCGTTTTTAAGTGATGGAAATGAAGATGGAAATGTAGAGGGAAAGAAGGATTTCCTTCAGAACCTGCCGATCGCTGGAAATGCTACCATCTTCAATTCCTTCGTTGGCGTCGACCTAACCCAAGTTCTACTTCAAACTCCCGGCGTTTTGTCGCAAGAACAGCAAGATGGCGAACGTGGCGGACTGCCTCGTCTCCTTGTCGATATTCCCGGCGACTCGGCCATCATGATCAACCCTGAAGCGGGACGAAAGGCCCGGAAGCGATCCGACTTGGTGCGACTCCCCCCGTCTAAGCTGCCGTCAGGTTATGCGGGAGCTTCTGAATTTAGAGAGTGCCTCTATCTCCCACCTCGCCCTGATCGTCGCTACGACAATGACGTACCCACCTCACCCAACAGGCTCTTGAATTTGCTTTATCTTTATCCGCGGGAGCTTCGCCTTGAGGATTGTAAAGGTGGGAATATGGAAGTGAATGGTGACTCGTTATATTCTGTACGAATAGCATTGGTTCGTCAAAGCGGCGTAAGCGAAGATGGTTCTGGCTCTTATGCCGCTACCAACTCTATTTTCAACCCGGCTCCTGGCGCAGCGCCAACGCTTGACGCAGTCTACACACGACTTTCTAATAAGAAAGCAGATATTTCAACTGGAATACCCATGCTTGACGAAATCAAGGTTCGCCTTCCAGACACACTTGATGGAAGTCATTTCATTCAATGTTCCCTTTTCTCTCTTTGTGACACAGAGAAATCCTTCATGCCCGAAATAGTGTCTGAGACTTTCATACCTCTAAGCAGCAGCTCTTCTAGAGAACCGGTGTCGAAAGCTCATGTCGTTACAATAATACCGAATGGCGTTCACAGAATCAAAATCGGAGACTTCCAGCTTTTGGTCGAAAGTCGATTAGTCAGCTCGGTGCACAGCAGCGATCCAGGAGTGGCATTAGTCCTTCGGAACTTTCCGTTTGCATCTGAGGTTAAAAATGTTGAAAACCATCAGCTTATGATGATAAGCTCTTCTCGTGGGACCTCGTTCGGTGGTTTTCCAGCTAATAACGAAAATACGAGAGTCGCACCGGTATGCAAGGTAATCTCAAATACGTCAGAGCAGGCATTGCTCGTCCATTTTCGGGCCCTTGTTTTCATTCATCTGCGTAACTTGCTCAATAGCAGTCGTCCGCAGTTTGCATTTAAGGATTCAAGGCGCTTCTTCCGCGAGAGGCGGAGTTCAAGCAGTGCACCGGGCTTCACGTCGCTCACCGAAGGTACCTCTTTTTTAATGGCGAATCTTCAGAGTCTTTTGTTCCTCCTAGACAAGGTCAAATCGCGTTTCCAAATCAGAAGCCGCCGTCAATCGAACAGCTATTCGCATTTGAAAGATCGCTTTCTGAAAGATTTCCTTGACAGTTTTGACGAGGCTTCATTCTCATCACAACTCCATCAGGTTGGTTTGGACCACGAATCGACATTTGAGCCTATGCAGGCGGGAGACGAAATGATCGATGCAGTTGAGTCAAACCCGTCGGAGGAAGATAAGGAAGCAGAGGAAAAAGTGATCGACTCAGTGCTTGTTGCTTTGGAGGATGCTTTGTTAGAAACGGCACTTAACGCCGTCGCAAAGCAGGATCGACTTAAGTATGCTCCTAAAACTGTGTCATTAAGCACCACGGTAAAATTTCGGTCTGTCCGATCAGGTGTCAAAATAACAAAGGCAGGCGACCAGGGTCTGATACGTACCGCATTTGGTGCGAGCAAAACCGACCGGATGCGTGCTGAAGCTGAGCTTTACGACGCTGGCGCCCGAATGACTGAACTCTTTGATGACGACGAAACAGTGATCACCACAGCAACATTCATGTCGAGGAGGAGCGAGTTTCAAACTGATTCATCATCTTCTTTTCTTCATTCAAATCGAGAACCAATGAAAGCAGGATATGAGTTCTCTATGAGCGATGCGAGGGCATCTGAAAGCTATCGCCAATGGGGTTTGACTGCAAACGAAGAAGGAACGCTTTTTCAGTACAATTCACCGGTCAAAACCATGAAAGATGATTCGTATTTCGATAGATTCAGTGGAACTCCTTTCGCTCAGCTAGCTCAGCCGATTGAAAGAGCAAAGTATGTGGCCCAGCGAATCAACACAGCTGCGCAGGTTGCTTTGACTCCCTGTATGGCACCAAATCTTTCGTCGATGCTGGCACGAAAAGCGTCATTAAGTCCACCAAAACGGAGCATCAGAAGTGATTTCGAACGTCAGGAAGTCGATTCGACCTTCATCCGTGATCTCGAGGAAGCGCAAAGGGTAAGTCCTTGGCTGCAATATTTTCTTCGCTTACCCCTTCATTAATTTGGTCTCAAACTTTTTCCCCTTATGCCTTGAACTTTCATACCTTTTAGACCAATCGAGTCGCACATGATTCCGTGCGTCATCCAGGATCTGATGTTGAAGAGGATGATGAAGATTCAAAGCCGCAACCAGATTATATGAAAGACGTATTTGACCAGGCTGGTGTTCCTCGAGTCAGACTCCGCGGCAATCAGACGCTCTTTGGATCACGGCTGGAGTGCAATGTCCAGGACGTCGAAGGTGGCGACCTATCAGGTGATGGCAAGCCATATCTCTATGAGTGCATGTTTACGCTGTGGCTTCAAGCATGGCTAGAATTTTCCTTGTCGTATAAATCACGCAAGAGAACTAAAGGTGCTGCGTTGGAAACTGCGATGCTGTTTGCAGACAATATGGACTTTCTCCTTCCGGTTGGCCTCAGATCCCTTGTCTTTCGATGCTATAGCAGGAGTGAGCCTTCAAAAATTACGATTCCGTTGACCCTTCTGGATACAAAACATATGCAGATATTTGAGCCTTTGGTCGAATGCATTGGAAAATCGCTCATTTTTCAAGGTCTCGCAGGGGAGAAAAAAGATGCAGAATGGGATGCCAAGCTCGTGAAAACAATTTCATCTAGCGATGTAGTATTGGATTTCCTTGTTGGTCTCCTTTCCGTCATTCACCCTGCACAGGCGTCCATGTTGATATTTAAGTATTTCAAAACGCTCCGTTCTTGCGAAAAACAAAATTCTAGCTCGGGAAGCGCGACAGAAGATGACAGCAAGGCTGAAGCGACAATGGATAAAAATCGTTCCAAGCTTCGACGCGTCATTTGTTCTAGACAGCTTCGACTCCGTGCTGCTGAAAAGTTTGCGTCTCTGCCCAGATTCGTGGCACTGAACTTTCCCTACAAATACGCCGAGGCTCGCCAGGGTGCTCGACGCAGTCCTTTCTCGTGGGCGGATCAGGGCTTCGACGGCAATGGAAGAGATTATCCAAATCTGGAATCTCATTGTCCGTATCCTGACGGTAACGACCGGTTGCCCCATTCGCACTGGCTCGCGGAATTACTAACAAATGAGTGCTTCTCCATATGTTCCGAATCGTGCGAGGCTGTCGTGAATGAAGCCATGGCTCAAATCAAGGCTTCCCACGAAGAAAAAGGAAAAATAAAGTCAGTTCTCAAGAATCGCCGTGGAGCTTCCCTTTCTAGGAATGATCTTTTACGGTTTCAGTCGACCGCAGTTCACGCTATTTCCATTGTTTACGAGTTACTTCTTCGAAGGCATGCGCTAGACGAACGCTTTCAAACCATGGAGAGTCGAAGCCGTGTAGCAGCAATGTTTCTGGGCCCAGTTTTTGCCACTTCCATCAAGAGCGTCCAATGGCTTGCAAAAATGGAATCCACCCACAAAACTCGTTCGCTTTGGCTGCTATCATTCCTTCATGTTCTACAAGAAGCACCAGAGGCCTTGGTAAGAGGAAAGTTGCGCTCATACTGCACAAGTGAAGGTTTGCCTCGATTGTACCGCTTTCTTCGACTCCTTAGGCTATGCAGTTCCACATGCCAAAATTTTATCGCAAATGATCCATCAAAGAATAATCAATCTGTTTTAATGAATGATTTGTCGCCTTGGTTGGTTCAAGAGAGCTACAATACGATTTGCGCGTCAACAAATATTCTTGTTGACGAGTGCGCAGGCCTTGTGGCATGCCTGCCTAAGGAGCAGCACAAGCTAGCTCAAGGAGTACTTGATGTCATTCTTCATGTTCTATCTATGCCGCTCTCTTCCGTTGCACACCAACGAGGACTCGGTGGAGCATCGCAAGCATTGTACACTTTTGGCACAACTTTGTTTCTTGAAGTTTTGGGCGACAAGCTTCAGCACTGGACCAGAATATGCCTGACGCTAATGAATTCGATCTCTCTCTCGGTGCGCTCCATTGCTGTCGACTTTGTCGTGTCTCTTATTAGCGGCTGCTTCGACGAAGGAGGCAACATTGATGAGATTGCTCTTGTTTTTCTCTCTGTTCTGCCAGAAGTAGTCGCGAGAGAGATTGCATTGTACAGCGTGAGCGGACATGTATCTTCAATGGCAGACGTCGAAAAATCCATCTGGCCCTTAAGAAGGGCATTGGGCGATATAGAAGAAGCAAATCCTCAGGATGATGACAGAGTCGATCCGCAGCTCTCGCCGTTCCTTTCCAATCTTTGCCGAGCCTGCCAAGCTGTCATTGATGGAGTTCTCATCGAATTGCGTTTGCAAGGGGACAGCTGCAGCATAATTGGCTACCGGGTTGACGTCATGCCATCTTCGCAAAAGACAACTCCAAGTTCAATGCAAGAAGAAGGCTTGTGTAGGGTCTTCACATTCGACGCCGACGAGGAATCTCTATACGAGGCCGCAAATGTTTTTCTTCCGGAGACAGCCTTGCTTCAGCGCTTGAGGTGGCTTATAACTCTGAAGTCTCTGCACGAAGAAAAAGAGCAGTGGGTGGAGGCGGCGGAGACTCTTTTGCTTTGCGCCAATTCTATTGCCGATGCTATCCCTCATGTCAGGAACATATGGAGACCGTCGCACTTTGTTCTCTGGCACGACGATTGTCGTTCTCAGTGGCTCACCACAGTAGGAGAATTAGTTGGTCGTCCGGATCGTGGCAATACTGAGGTAATGAAGTTTGCTAGTACGTTCCTTGAACCGCCAAGCATTACCGGTGGACAGGCAAGTGCTCAGTCGAAAACAACTGGAATGCTCGATCGACCATCTTTGTCTATCCTATGTCGAATGCTATGTGGATTGGCAAAAGATGCTATTGACAACTATCTGAAGGAACCAGGCATGGAGGCACACGCATACCAACGCCTCGAACAGCTACTAAAGGTGGTAATGGGAGTTGTCGATGAATATAGCTCCGTGGGAATTAAGCGAAAATCGAGAGGCAACGCTTTTGTCGAAGAGAGTGCGGCATTGCGCAAAATGTCAGCGATATTAAATGGTCATATGACTCGCCTCGCCGAGCGTATGCTTCTTCTCGCCGAGGATAAAGCAGTGAACAACAAAGGTAACGCAACAAATATTTCTTTCACTTCAGAACTGCCGTCGGACCAGCCGAGTACGCATATGAATCCAAATCAGCAATACTATGTCCGAGTCGAACTTTTAGGAACCAAGACGGCAAGGTTTCGGGAAAGCACATCACTTCCGACGTTCATGGAATGGGAGAACCCATCCGTTTGCCGAGTCCCATCCAGTGCACTTTTGAAGGCATCATCTATAGAAGGACACACTCTTCACTTTGCTCTGAGAGGGGCACCATCAATAGAGAAGGCTCACGGTGGGTCTTCAGAGCAGCGACTTTGTCTTGCTTTTGCGGAGCCTCTCCTCTTGGCCCTATCATATGAGGTTGCACTTGAGTCTATCGTATTCAGTTCCGTCAGACCTTCCACAGATATTCCGGCAGATGATTTACGCACATACCTAATTGTATCCTTGGCGAACACAGATCGAACTGTGGAAAGGACAAAACGAATCCTCTTTAACAAGGAAGAAATTGAATCTTCTACTTCAAATTTCGGACTGAAGTCATTTGTCGAGTACACAGTCGCCCAAGAGTTCCCCTGCGCCCTTTCAAGACAGCGCACCATATTGACAAGTGAGTTTTCATCAAGCATTTGACGGATAATTAAAAATAAAGAGATGTTTTACATTTAAGCGCCTTCAGATTTTCTCTCTCTTTGATCGCCGACCTCGCCGGCTTCGTGTTGATCGACGCTCTGACCTGACTTCGTCTTCCTCTCTAGGGGAAGGCAATAGATCAAGGCGGATTTTGGGCAAAGGCTTGACTTCGATCGTTTGTGTTTGCGGCTTCGTGGGCTCTGGACTGTCAGGCGAAGAACTCCGATTGATATTGGACGATCCACCGTTACGTGAACCGTCCATTGATGGAGTACGCGGTCGATCCAAGCCAGTATCGTTCTTCTGTCTTGGCCCATTTCTTGCCTTAAAGACTCTAGCCGCTGCCTTAGATTCGCCCGCTGAATGATTATGGGCTAAAAGCTCTTGGAATGAAGTGAGCCCCGATTTCGATTGAGGCTGAGAAGTAACAGAAGCGTCAGGTTGCGCCTGTGGATTCAAATATCTTCGCTGTTGCTGTCCATGGCCAGATCGCCCAGGAGAATTAGGCGGTCGCGTATCCACAAAATTCAAGAGGCCAGCCAAGAGCCCTCTATTTTCTGTGCCATACCTTGCTCGAATCTCTGCGAGGACAAGAAGGAAAGCCTTATGCACTGCCATTTGATTCGACATATTCTTCCCTATCGGGCGGAGCTCGGCCGCAATATTTGCCTCGCAGCTCCTGGGCCCAGTTGGTCGAACTGAGACTATGACACGTACTGAGAAGCCTCTCCTTGGCATCATTTCTACTACTGTATAGCTCAACATGTCAGATTCATCAACCCCAACGATTTGTTTCTCTGAGAGGGGAACAAACCCAACGTTTCGGGGTCGATCAAACTCTATCATGCGCTCTGCACCGGACATTGAGCCACTTGATATTAACTCACCATCAGATTTGTGACGATCTCCTCCCCGCCGAGAAGAAAGGGGTAACTTCCACTTTGTCTTGACATAGTTTGTGTCACCCCGATCAGTTTCCCATTTCACCATAAGAGGAGAACTCGAGTCAAGGAGCAGTGATCTGCAGAGCTGTATGGGAAGGTCCAAAGCGATGTTACCTGTAATTTCTCGAGAAAGAAGCTGACCATGAACATAGCCTTCAGAACGAATCGCAGCGGTATCTGGGCTTTGAGGTGCTGCTTGCTGCCGCATGTAGCGCCTCCCTGGGACCTGGGACCAACTCTGGCGCCCATCAGGAACGAGGCTTGCGTCTGTGTTATCGAAATTTTTCACAAAGCCTTCGGCAAGGTTTCCTATCGGAGACGCAGGTCTGCCAATGTCTTCAGAAACATTAGCACGATACCCCCGTGCTGTGGCAGGACTCATTGCTCCCCTTGACATGGTTCCTCCAAGCTCAGACACCGGCACGCCGCCTCTCACCCCCAGCCGCGAGGTTTCGCGCTCTAGGAGAAGCTTCAAGCCACAGACGAGCAGTTCAGCCTCCCTAAAATTGTTTGCAAGGAAGAGTAGCGATGTACCGGAGACATCTTGAATAGAAATAACTCGAAGATGTTCCGTCGCATCGTCTCGATTATACCGGATAGACACATGAGGTTCCTGCGAAAGCATCGTGACATCGCTCAACGCGACGGAATATTTACTGGACAGACGAACATTACCTGGGACAATACGACCAGACGTCTGGGCGATATCATCGTCATCAAGCTCAGGTCTGGACCCCACAGTGGTATCATCGAGCGTATCGTAAGTGAAATTGGTGGCATCGTCATCGCCGTCATCATCCTCGTCGTCGGAGCTCCTCCGACCAGCAAGTTGCCTCCTCCGGAAGCTACCCTTTGCTCGGAACATCTTGCCAGAATCGCCGCCATTTCCATCACTTAACTTGGACACGAAGCCGAGCCGGAGCGATCCAACCTCGGGCAACATCAGCCAGAGCGTTCTACGCTCCCGTCTGGTCTTCCCCTTCGCGCCCCTCTCGGCATTAGGAACCAATCTCTGCACAGAGACACCGCCGTAGAGGAACTTCTTGAACTTAGTCTCAAAGTCGTGCATTTCGACAGACTCGACTTGGGTCATGTTGTTCATATTCTCCATGAAGGAGAAGGGAAGAACGACGGTTCCGCGAGAGGTCTCGCGATGGTCTTCATCCAATTCGGGAGAGTTTGCCCGATCAAATCTCCAATCGTTGTGCACATCCTTCTTGAGAACCTCAAGGGGGCTGGGTAGGCCCTCAATCTCGTGGGCATATTCGACCTGATGGAGGGCGGCATAGAGCTCTTCAGCCTCAGGAGGAGTGGGAACTGTGCCGCTGAGAATTTCTTCAGCGCTCACAGCATGGCCGGAGGCGAATTTATACGTCCGATCGTTGATCTCCTCGCGGGTGTACAGCTTGGAACCTTCGAGAGAGACTCCAATGTACAGGCCCTGCGATTTCGCGTAGGCGATAATTGGGGCGAGACCCGCCGCATCATACTTTTTAGAGGGGTGTAGTGGCGAAGCAGGAAGATAATCCAAATCGTCGATGACGTCCTTTTCCCCAACACACAGGGCACCCTTGACCGACGTAGCCCCATAGGCCTCCCGACCGACCCCAAGGACAGCGGCTCCGAGATTCCCCCCCACCGTGAAGTTCCCCCCCTGGCGGAAGTGCTCCAGTGCATCCTGCGTGTTCAGGATGAAGATGTAGTCAGCCAGCTCGACGCCGAACTGGAGGCCAAGGCCGATCCCCCAAGACCCGATAGCCGAAGGGGCCGACCATGTGCCATCTGGTAGGCGGGCGATGACTATGCCCGACCCACCGTGCACTGAGACGCCCATCACCACCTTGGAGGACCGGATAAAGGCAAGCCCGGCGGCCTTCTGGATCAGGCCCCGAAGGGTGGCCGCCTCCGCATCGTCTGCGGCCGTATCGGCGGGCCCGCTGTCCCCCCTGGCCTTGGCCTTAGCCTCGAGGGCCTTCTGATCCTCCTTCCTCCGGAGAGCCTCAGCCATCATTCGCCGCTGCGTTCGGGAGAGCTTCTCGATCGATTTTGCCTCGAGGGCATCGAGGGGAATGGAGTCGTGCGAGCTGAGCCTGTCCTTGCCGACGTTCATCCGTCCTCCCTGCGCCGCCATGTCCCCAGCCCCTGTCCCGGCCATAGCGGCCATCTTGATGCTGCTGGGGCTGGCCGTATTGGTCTGCACGGAAGGGCCGTCGATCTCCTCGGGGGGGAGGATGGACCCCCGGGGCAGGAGCCACTCGGACATGTCCTCGACGATCTCGTCCCAGGCCGTAACCACCGGTTCGGTCTCGTCCGACGGGGCCAGACTTCGCAGGAGCAGGGCTGCCCGGTCGCACTCGTCGTCTAGGCGGAAGGGCGGGACCGCGATGTGGGAGCCGTACCCCAGCGACTGGCGCTGCCGGGTGCGGCGGAAGACCAGGACGACGGGATGGAGGGCCGTTCCGTCCGTGGAGGCGGGGTTGATGTATCGGCCTGGCGAGCCGTTGGGTCCAGGCCCCACGGCGTGGACTGTGCCCTCCGCGTCGCCCGGCAGCTGATCATCCAAGGCGACCCCGCACTGGCCAGAGGCCGCCTGGGAGCAGGTCTGGAGGACCGACTGCGCCGTGCTCGACTGGCGGACCGAGGGGGGGGACTCGAACGGTTCCCTGCGCTTGCCGGCGCCGCGGGGGCTCGAGGGGGCGCGGGCCTCCCCGCCTATTCCCGAGCGGCCCCGCTTGGCGTTCTTGGAACTCCCGCCGTCCTCCTGCCCCCCCACCGCGTCGCCGAGACTGAGCGCGTCGACGCGAGCGGCGACCCCCCTGCTCCCTGCCCCGGCCCCGGCCCCGGACGCCGCCTCCGCCTCCCCCGCGTCGCCCCTGCCCCTGTCGGCGACCTCCTCCTCGTCGTCCTCCCCGTCCGCGGGGGCGACGACGACGGCCGAGGTACCGAACACCAGCCTCAGCTCGTTGTAGTCGGTCCGCCGCCCCTTCCGCTCCATCCCCAGGGCCACCTGCGCCGCCTTGGCCTCGTCGCCCCGCCCCGCGTCCACGTCCACCACGACCGAGGCCAGCTGGAGGCAGTCCCTTGGCCGGACCCCCGCCATTGCGGCGTCTGAGTCCGGGACAACCGAGCGCACATAGGCCCGGCCGTTGATCTCCACGAAGGACATGCCGAGGTCGTACCTGACCAGCTCGCGGAGGGGCTCGCCGTTGCCGGGGGCGGAATCACCGTTGCCGGCGGCGCCATTGGCGGCGAGGGTCCCGCCGGAATAGGTGTTACCGCGGGGGTCGAGGGCGACGGCCTTGGGGCGCGCGACGAAGACGAGGCGGGCCGACTTGCCCGCGTCGTCCTGGTGCAAGAGGGAGCCGTAGGCGTCCGACACGGCAGACGAGAGCTCGGTGTAGGCCCGGGCCAGGTACGACATGGCAACGACCCACCTCCCTCCTTCGGGACCCTCCGTCCGGCCGCAGGCGGCTTTTGCGTTTGCTTTTCCCGCTGGTCAAACGCAGGGCAGAGGACGCACTAGTCTAGGCAAGCGGGCTCTCCGAGGTGGGGCAGCTGTCCTCGTCGATGGCTGCCGGTTGATGGCGGCCTGGGGCAAGCGCAGGGGAGAACACACCAAACGAAATATAATAATATAATATATATTATTAATATTAATACGAGAGAGTACAATCGATCGACCGACTGCGCGCTGACTGCCTGAACTCCTCGACTCATCCGAAAAGCCTTTTTGAAAAATAAATAATGTACTGAGCTAGTACGACACCTCCCAGCTCCCAGGTTGACGAGTCTTGTTCAAAGAAAACAAGCCAGACATAGGTCTTGCCACACTCTACTAGCAAGCAAGCATAGCTTGTATGCGTACAGTAGCTTGCTATCTAGATCTGATATGTACCAGCCAGTATGTATGTATACTCTATGCATAGCTAGTATTTAGTACATGAAATGCATACTACGAGCTAGTAGTAGCCATACTAGCTACTCTAGTTGTATGCATGGTATCTCATACACGAGCTCCTACTAGCTAGTATATGCATACTACCCAGCAAGTAGCTATTCCGAGCTGGCAACGTTTGAGTGGATGCACTGATGGGCAGGGCATATGCATATTATGCATAATATTATTCATATTACAGTATTGTTATTACGAGTCGTAATATGCATACGTAGTATGAATACTACGCTCGTATTAGTCTGCATAGTACTCTAGCTAGTATCCATAATATGTATGATTATCACCAATACGAGCTCGTAAGTAAGAAAAATAAGTACTTAGTATGCATACTGGCTGATACTATGCTTACAAGTAATATGACATACACCTATGCATTTTGTGTATTGATGTGATGATAATAATTATGTATGAATATGTGTGATATGTATGCATACTGTATGTACTACATATCTCGCCTTCCCCCCGTCTATGCTGCATATTTATATATTTGCGTACAAGCTTTGCAAAGTACTAGCTAGCAGTACTACTATGCATATTATTATACATACTAGCTAGAGTAGTGTACGAGTAGCATCCATACAGTCCAACGAGCTCGTAGTATGCATATGCGATACTGTATGCATACTAAGTATGCATACAGCTGCATCATACACGAAGGGAGAGTATCCGATACCCGACTCTCACAATATGGCATGCATAATATAAAAAATACTTTGCATGGTATGCAAACTACAGTAGTAGGAATTCCTGGTATGAATAATAGAGTACTAGCTAATATACTAGGATTTCCTGGGGAGACGCAGAGGTACGATCATATAGTATACCAACAATTAGCACCATGCATGCCCTTTGCGGGTACAAATCACCTGCAGCTGAGCATTAGGCTCCCAGCCCCATCGTCGTCCGCGACGAAGGCGTCCCTCTCCCCGTCGTACACCCGCACCCCGCGGAGCCACGTGCCCGCGACCCGTCCCCGCAGCTCCATGTCCGCGTAGACCCCCCCTCCCGGCCAGCGGTGGTGCTCCGCAACCCGGTCGGACGGCCTCCCCACGAAGGTCGGGTCCCAGGCGCACAGGTCGGCCTGCCTCCCGACCGCGATCTCCCCCTTGATCGACGAAAGGCCCGGAACCAGCTGGGAAGGCGCACGCGACCACCATTCCGCCACGCAGCCGACCAGCAGGTCCCCATCGCCGCCGTCCGCTCCGGCGCGCGCCCGTTGGAAGGCGGTGGAGGTCGCCGGCAGCTGGTACTGCAGCCCCGACAGCCCCCCCCACGCATCGCGCATGTTCGCGTCGTCCGCGCAGCGCAGATCCGGCGGGCAGGGGCTGTGGTCGGATGCGACCATGTCGATGAGGGGCGGTCCGTCCGCTGAGGTCGTCATCCCGCGGCCCCAAAGGTCCAGCTGGTTCTCCTGACCCCGGATGGGAGGGAAGCACTTGTACCTGGTGTCGCTCTCAGGTACGGCCTCGGAATGGAACAGGAGGTAGTGCGGGCACGTCTCGACAGTCAGGGCACCTCGACCACCCCTGACCCGACCTCTGCCCTTTGCTATGCGATCCTTGGCTTCCGCGATAAGATCGAGACATCCAGAATCGCTCAGGTGCACCACATGCATGTGGCAGATATCAGCCAATTCGCATACCGTCCTCACAGCATCCCTCTCCCACTGCGCAGGACGGGACGCCAGATGAGCAGTGTGGCCGTTCTTCGTCCCTGAATAAGCCTTCTGCACCGCAACTGCCACCTGATCTTCCGTCATGAGCTCGCTGTGCACTAGCAGGGGCTTCTTTCTATCGCCGCAAATCCTCGCCGCGGCTGCAAGCTGGACAGGATCGACAGCGTCGTATCCGGCGCCAGGCGGAAGAGGGGCAAGGAATGCCTTGAGACCGAATACACCTCCATCCAATAGTCCCGACAGCGCCGCAGAGTCTGTTGCATTGGCCGGAACAGCCCCCCCCCAGAGCCCGACATCTGCCATAAGTGTCGTACCGTCGTTGCTTGCTGCCGCTACCTCTCGAACGAGAGCGTCAGTGGATGTCGTTGCGGGGATAGAATTGAGAGGCATTCCCATGAGGGTGGTGATCCCCCCAGCGGCTGCCGCACGCGTGGCAGTGGAATATCCCTCCCAATCTCGACCTAATTCGGATATGTGACAGTGCACATCAATGAGGCCGGGGGAGAGGGCGATGTCGGGACCCAAATCGGTGAGGTCGCGATTCAAGGTTTCTGCGAGCGACTTTGCCTGGTAGATAGATAAGTTGGGGTAGCATCCGTCGATGATGCCGTCTGAGGACACGGAGACGGCTCCAGGTTGAGTCGATCCGCGATCAGGAGGAAATGCGACGTGGCAGGAGTAGATGATTTGGGGCTGGCAAACGGAGGAAAGGTTGGTATTGGGCCAGGAGGACTTGTCGATGCCGGCGCGGAGCAATGCGGAAAGAGTACCATTAGGGACGCCGTAGCGACCACCCACGAATCGAATGGAACTTGCTGCCATCTCACGATATCCTCAAAAGTTTGGATGTCTAGCTGATTCTTAGTGGCGCATATTCTGCTGTGTGTCAGTGAAATCCAGCTTAGTATGATGGTTTGACATGCTGTCAATCGATCAATCAATCGGTGAGATGAACGAATGCAAGATGGCATGAGGAAGATATTCTATCCATACTATGCCTAGAGTAGTATGCTTTACTAATGTAGTACTACTACTACTAGAGTAGTATGGATACGAGCTTGTACTTTCAGTACGAGAGTAGTATGGATAGTATGGATACTAGCTACTAGCTAGTAGAGTAGTAGTACGCTCGTAGTCGATAGATATTCTGCGCGCGCGCGCCCAGCAGCCGCGGCCGCCTTCAGCGTCGAGCACGTGCCGCATCGAGTTCGGAACGGCCGCCCTCTCCAGGTCGGACGATCCCACGGCCCTCCTCGACGCGGCGTACTCCAAGGGGTCCAGCAGGTTCGACCTGCCGCACCACTGCGGCACTGGGGAGACCGAGCGCATCTTCGGGAGGTGGCTGGGCTCCCAGAGCGGCGCCGCCCCCCGAGGCCACCGGCGCTTCCGCCGCCGCTCCTCCCAGGGTCGACCGGGTCGAGCTCGACCTCATCACCAAGGGGGGCATCGGGAACGACAAGTACGGCAACTCGGACCGCCCCATCATCACCCGGGCCTCCCTCCGGGCCGAGATGGAGGGCGTCGCTCACCGCCCTCAGCACCGACCACGTCGACCTCGACATAAATGTTCCACCGAGACGACCGCCACAACTCAGAAGTCAGAAGTCCAGACCTTATCTCCTGGTATTTATTAGAAAGTGAAAAAAGGTTTCCATCGTAAACATACTCGATGAATGTTAATGAACATAAATCAATATAACATGAAGTCAGCCGAGCGCGGCGCGCCATCCCACATCCCCTCCCATTCTCGAGTACGAGCTCTTCCGTTCGTAGGAACCTAGCTATTAGTACCTAGCCAAAAAACGCGCACCTCCCCCCCTCACCTGCGCGGTGGAACAGTCCCTAAATGACGCCTATGCACCAAGACGCCAAAAAAGGCAAGGTCGTCTAAATGGCTCGGGTTTCCACAAAATTGGCGGTGACATTCACTCGTACAATCCAAATAAAATTGTATCACAATCAATCCTTGTCGTCTTGCTCCTTTGGCCCCATCGAACATGTCGTACTACCACTATGTTGGCGCGGTCTACCCCTCTTCTGCGTCCGGTCCCGGTGGCCTTCAAGCCCATGGCGTTGCAGCTCCTCTCCATTCAGGATACGCTGCCAGCGTGCCTCGTCTCCCGGGCGACACCGCCGTTGGAGGTGCACCTAGTCCCGCACACCCCGGCAGCAGCAGCCACCCCGTGACCCCAACGGGACCGCAGAACTGGGCCTGCGACTACTGCCGCTCCGGCTCCTTCCGTTCCTTTGAAGAGGCGCGAGCACATGAATCGGTTTGTCCCTACAACCAAGAACGCGTCGTCTCGAACACCTCTCCTCCTTATTACCCTCAATATCATCACAATCAGCAGCAGCAGCGCTATCATACCGCAGCATACAACTACACCCCCCAACTCCTTCCTGATGCTCCACCAATGCCGTCATTTACCAGAGGCCACGTCCGTCAGATCTCCTCGTCTCGAACAACCCCCCCCCCTCTCGTTCCA
>Ga0315315_10000501_pt1 | contig 33018 bp, 57 predicted proteins | sample M140m3416metaG_FD_203699 | JGI IMG/M metagenome (GOLD analysis project Ga0315315, IMG submission 203699) | Ammonia-oxidizing marine archaeal communities from Monterey Bay, California, United States - M1 40m 3416 | ecosystem: Environmental > Aquatic > Marine > Intertidal zone | place: USA... | reverse complement strand
ATAACAAATATGCTGGAGTAGAAATACCTGGTAACGATGAGTATATAGTTTGGAACGAGGTAATCGTACAAGATGCTGGTCAATTAGGTGGAGCACATACTGGTTTAATTTGCTTAACTGCTGAAGGAGAGTTCTATAATCCTTACATTCAGAGAACAATGACAGTATCAATGACATTGGAAAACTTTCCAATTGGGCGAGATATAACAACAACCCCATATGGATATTTATTAGATTAATAAAATGCCAGCAAAAATAAAACCTAGTTCTAAACAATACATCAAGGATGAGAGAGGTAGAATGACAAACAAGTTCAAGTTAATTCATTACACTCCATCAAACATGAAAACAGAAGAATTAAAAAAACTGTATAAATCTGATTCTTACAAAAGAAAAAAATCATTGATTAAAAAAGAGTTAATCAAACGAGGTAAATGGGAAAATTAAAAGAAATAATAATAGAAAAAGGTGCAGGTTTAATAGCAAAAAGAAAAACTAAAAAGAAATTAGAAAAAGTATTACCCACTCCATTAGCAAAACAAATCTCAAAAAAGGTTGGTAAGGCAACCGAACACATCACTTCAGCTGCAATAGATTTATGGAATAAAATCAAAGGTTAATATTTATATACGATATGATGTACACTTTTGAAAACATAGATACTATAAAATCACTCAAGTATCCAGGCGAACCATCTAAGAAACAAATTAAAAAGATGGAATCCATAAAAAATGGGGTGTTTGCTGAGTTTGATTACTCCAACTTTATGCACATGAGTAGACCTGCAAACGAATCTCTTCAAACATATTATGAGTTAAAAACATTAAAGGCATTACCTATTGATGAAGATTTTGTAAAAGAAAAGGATGAGGTTGAAAAATGTTTTGAAAATATTTGTATAAAAAATGGAATAGAATACCCAAAAGAATTGGTAACTAAACTGGTAAAAGGTGGTGAAGGTATTATTCAAGATTTAAAATGGCATCACAATAGACCAAGACCAATTCAACTTTCAAAAGAATATGAAATAAAACTAACAAACCAGTTGGTTTTAGATTCAATGAAAACTCCATCGTTTCCATCAGGTCACTCTGCAACTGGTATTTTAATCAGTAAAGTTCTAGCAAACAAATATCCACAGGCTAGTCAAGAGTTTATAAAAGAAGGTAAAGATATATCATATAGTAGAAATATTGGACGAGCACACTACCCATCGGATTCTAAGGTAGGTGAATCGTTAGGAAACAGTATGTATCAATTCATAAAAGACAAAATATAATTATAGTTATATTTTTTTATACTTATATAGTAAAGGCACACAATGAAGAAATCAGAATTAAAAAAATTTGTTAGAGAGGTTACTAGAACGAAGTTCTATGAATCATTAAGTGAAGCAAGTATTACTCCTGGTAATAAAGAATACTTCAAAGCAAATATGAAAGATAAAGATTTGTTAGATTTAACAAATCAACTAATAAAATATCCACATTCTAAAGTTAAAGGTGGACCACAAATTCAAAAATACTTCAAAGATGTTGCACAGATATTAGGATATCCACAAAAACCATCAGATGTAATTTCAAATATTACTCTGAAAAATGTAAGTGGGGTAATTGATAAGAGTAAGATAAAAATGAATAAAAGTAAGGCACCTTTATTCAAGATGTACAAAGATGGAAAATTATCAATGAAACAATATGGTGAAATTCATAAAGATTTGTTTAAAAAATATTTAGGTTTAGTTAAATCACATCAAAGTTTGATGTACAAATCTATGGGTGGACCTATTGGAAGTAGTTCTAAAGCTGCAGCAGCTGCAAAAAGAGATATGAGATAATGGCAATAAAAGTAAAAGACATATTATCGGAAATTAAATGGGGTAATAACAATATTGAGCTAGGACAAGTTGTTACCTATAAAGATTATCCAGCATTTAAAACACCTACACAAATAAAAGAAGATGATAACCATGAAGTTGGAATGGCATTATCATCATTAAAAACCTCTTTGCGTTCATCAAAGATAATATACGAACAGATAAAAAAACGAGACCTTAAAGAATTAGAAGGTTGGGTACAGGAAAAACTAACAAAATCATCAGATTACTTACAAACTGTTGCAGATTATCTACAAGATTACGATGAATATGACAAAGAGTAAATGGACGAACATTTTCACATTATGGAATTACTAGGGGCATTTTTAACAGGTGTAGTTGGGCCAATTATGTATTTGGTTGTAAGCAAACATCTAGCTAAACAAAAAGAAAAAAGTAGAGATAAAGTTAAAGAATGTTTACAAGATTCATCTTTAATCTCAGATGAACTAGAAGAAATCAGAGAAGAGTTCAAAGGAGATAGGGTTTGGATTACTCAATTTCATAATGGTGGTAATTTCTATCCAACTGGTAAATCAATACAAAAGTTCTCAGTATTCTACGAAGTAACAAAAGCAGGTGTTTCAACTGTATCTCACACATTCAATAATATACCTGTTTCACTTTATCCAAAAGCATTTGAACATATGATGGGAGGACAAGGAATCTTCATACCAAACTACCTAGACCCTAAAGTTGCAACATATGGTTTAAAAGAAGCAGCAAAATCAGTAGGAACAAAATCTTCATTCTTGATTCCTTTATTTACATTAGATGAAAAATACATTGGAAATATCGGAATTGATTATGTTAGTAAGAAAAAGAAACTAACTAAAGATGAGTGGGAACACTTACAGATAAAGGCTGGTAGAATTGCTGGTTATTTATCTAATCATTTGGTAAAAAATTAAATACCACATTTTCTTTTACGATTCTTCGGCCTTCTTTTTCTTTGTTTAAATCTTTTTTTATTTTGAAATAATGGTATTGTTGTAGTAATAGTAATACCACCTAAAGTAGTAGCCAAAATATCAGCATGTTCTATATAACCACCACGCGATGCATCAAACATTTCTTTCATCACACCGGCTGCAAAAGCAGTGCAGATACCAGTAATCAATGCTCTTTGTTTATCTTGATGTTTTTGATAAGATAAATGATAACCCAATCCACCAGAAATATTGCCAGCAAAAAAGTGTAATTGTTTGTCCTTCTCTGTATAGAGTTGTGAGAACGATAAGGTAGGGATTAATAATAGTAAAATGAGATGTTTCACTAAAAATAAATATGAAAAAAACCTTCCAAAAGTTTGGTAGTCTAATTTATTTTTCGTATATTAGCTATGTAAGATTGAGATAAATGACAAAAAATCAAGTTCAAAATATAATTAATGAGGTTTATCCTAAGATAGAGAACCATTATGGATTTTCAAAATTCCAAGAATGTACTCCTTATGTAGAACTTCACAGAAATATCTACGAAAAATATAGTGGTGTTAAAGGTATGAAGGGTGATGAAGATGGGTGTCATGCTGAGTATTGTAGTGATATGAATGAAATTACTGTTTATTATCCTAATATGAAAAGTAGAAAGATGGTTATTGAAACTTTGATTCACGAATATATCCACTATTTACAATCACCAATTTGGTTTAAAAGATATTACAATCAGTATGGACATGATTATACTACTCACCCATATGAGATTGAGGCTTCAAACCAAGAAAAGGATTATATTCTATTTATATAATATGAAAGAACTTATAGAATATAGTAATATACTAGAATCTGATTTATTTCAATTAGTAGATAGTACAAGTAAAAAATTATTAGATTCTGCAGACTCAAAAATATGGAATACTTGGTCAGAACAAATTAGAGATTGGAGTAAACCAGTCAATATTATTGAAGTTCCGTCTGATTTACAAGAAAAAGTGTATGATGATTTAAAATTAAATCATTTACATATGGGTGGTGAGGTATTTGTACCAACAAATATGATGTTTTACTATTGGTTGCCAGGTTCATATATCCCATGGCATAGAGATAGTTCACATGAAGCTGGGATGACACTTTATTTAAATAATAATTGGTTAATAAAATATGGTGGTTTATTCAATTATTATAAAGAAAATAGTATAAGAGGTATAAAACCAAAAAAAAATTTAGGTGTTTTACAGGTAGGAGGAATTGGACACAGTACAACAATTATTAGTTCAACTGCACCAATAAGAAGAACATTACAGATATTCTTTGCAAAAACAAATGAAGAAGAAAGTATAATATGATATCAAGAGAATTATTTACAGAATCAAAAAAACTCAGAGTATTTGACTTTGATGATACTTTGGTAAAAACTACATCATTTATTTATGTAACTAATGGTGGTAAGAAAAAGAAACTAACCCCTGGCGAGTACGCAGTGTACAATGAGAAACCAGGTGATGAATTTGATTTTAAAGATTTTGAAAAGGTTCAGAATCCAAATGAAATAAAAAAGATAACTGCAGTTCTAAGAAGAATTGTTAGTAGTAGTGGTGGTGATGGAGTTCATATCCTAACTGCCAGAGCAGCATTCAAACCGATAAGAAAATACTTAAAAGATATCGGTATTAATATGAGTAAAATTTATGTAACCGCATTAGCATCTAACAATCCAAAAGATAAAGCAGATTGGATTGAAGATAAAATTGATAATGAAGGTTATGAAGATGTATATTTTGCTGATGATTCTAAAAAGAATGTAGATACTACAAAAAAAATGTTAAGAACAAAAGATGTTAAATGGAGAGTACAACATATAAAACATTAATCACATTTGATTTTGGTCTTGAATCAGTATATAATAAAATAGATTTTCAAGATACAGATATAAATACTATACTTACTATGAATTTAAGTGAGGGACATCAGTATGCAGGCATTTCCAAATGTTTTGCAGATGTTGTAAGTTGGGATAAGCGTGATAGTTGGAATATATTTATAATTGGAAACTATACTAAATCTCATACATTTTCAACTCCCCATAATTTGGGTAGGATTATGAACCTATTTTTAATACCTATCGGAGATGCACCCTTTAGTACATTTTCTAAATATAGTGGATGTGTTGATACTGATTCAGTTGTTGAACCAACTAATAACAAAACCGAAAAAGTTTCTTTTATATATTATGGTCACAGAATAGATAGAGATATAATAGTATCTGCACTTGTTAATAATAACCTTCTAAATAAATCTGTTATATATCATTCGGGTAATAAACAAAATAAAGGAATCGAAATAAGTTATTCAACACCAGAAGGATTTGAAAAATATAATGCAAATTTTGAGGAATATAAAAAAATTCAAGATTTGTTACCAATTACATCTAATCCAAATTTCAAATATACAGAAGAAAATTATTATGCAGATACAATAAAAATAGCATCAGATTCATTATTTTACATTGTAAATGAAAGTAATTCAGAAATGTTTGATATTCATCCTAGTGAGGATGTTGTAAATATAGTTACTGAAAAAAGTGCAGTACCATTTTATTCAAAATCAATACCAATTATATTTTCATCTAATCCACTAGAACAATTAGAATATTTTGAAAAATTAGGATTTGATTGTTTTACAGATGTTATTGATAAATCTTTTTATAAAAAATCTCATCAAGGTAGAGTTAATAATATGATAAAAATAATCAATAATACTGATTTAGATTTCTACAACGAAAATGTGATGAGATTTAAATCAAATTACATACTTGCAAAACATTATCAACAAAATTATTTGAATAGTGGGTTGAAAGTAATTCAAAAAACTATTAAAGACTACCACTTAAAAGTAGTTGAAACACAATAATTTAATATTTATACATATGAGGAACATACTTTATTTACTATTCGCAATACTTTTCACATCATGTGGAGCAACTTATCAATTATCAACTCTTAATTATGACCCAATATATGGTTCAGATGGAACAGAGATAAAAGTAGATACGATTGACTCAGAATGGGCATTACAAAGGAAACTTAGGACTGATTTTAATTTTAGATGGGATTTTGCAACATATGCTTCAAATCAACCTTATAGTTGGTACTTTAGTAATCGTATGTTTAATAGATATAGTTTTTATAATCCATATAGTAGATTCAATGCGTATATGAACAGTCATAACTTTTGGTTTGATTGGGCATTCAACTATCCATTTAATAACTTTGGTTATAATTGGAGAGACCCTTTCGGATTTAATAATTACTACTCTAGTTGGAACAATTATGGTATGTATGGATATGGATACAATAATTGGAATAACGGCCCTTGGAATAATAATGGATACAATGTAGTTTGGAATCGTAGTAGAGAAAATGTATCTTATAATGTGGGTAGGAGAGGTTCTAACAACATATCTAATGGAACTAATAGTAACATTCAAAATAACATAGTAGTTAATAGAAACAAACCAAGAAGAGTTATTAATAATGATGATAACATTGATAATATAGTAAGAGTTATCAGAGGAAATAACAATGGCAAACCAATCAGAGTTTATAATAACCCAAATAATGTACCTCCTGTAATTATCAGAAACAATAACAATACTAATAACAATGTTAGAGTTTATAATAGACCACCTAACAATTCTAATAACAATATTATTAGAAATAATAATAATAGTAGACCAGTTTACAATAACTCGAGTAGAGGTTCAAGTAATATTAGTAGAGGAAGTTCATCCTCATCTTCATCGAGTAGAAGTTCTGGTGGTTCAAGTAGAGGAGTAAAAAATAATGATTAAACTAAAAGATTTAATTACAGAAGTTCATTCATATAATAGGGCAAAAGTTTTACTCCAATCAAAAGCTAAAGATGCAGAGTTACCATCTCAACTTGTAGAATTTACTTTTATATACACAGGTAAAAATCCTTTCGGTTATGGGCCAGGAATGACTTGTGTTCCAAAAAGTTCAAAAGATTTAGATAAAATTGATACTTTAGGTAGTATATCAAAAGATGATATTACTAAACAATTAGCAGAATTCGCATCAAAGAAAACAAAACAAAAATTTATTCCTATTGATTACAGGCATTTTGACCAATACACAATAGCATTAGATATCGAACCTATTTTTAAGAAAATTAAGTAATGAAACTTCAAGATATCATAGACGAAATATTCGATGAAACCACAAATGAAGATTTAAGAAATTGGTTCAAGAAGAAGTGGGTAAACATCGGAAAAAAAGATAAGAGTGGAAAACATCCACCATGTGGTACAAGTGGTAAGAAAAGTGGATATGCAAAATGTGTACCAGCATCTAAGGCAAAATCCATGAGTAAGAAAGAAAAAGAATCTGCAACTCGAAGAAAACGGTCAGCACAAAACAAGGCAAATAGAGGTGGAACTGATTCTACTAGAGGTGGTGGTAAGAAACCTATAAATGTTTCAACACACACTAAGGGTAGGAAAAGTGGGACTGGTAAAGGTTCATAATGTAAGGAATCTTATTTCTCTTATATTTATATAAGTAAAGAAAACTATTATGCCAGCACAATCAAAAGCACAACAGAAATTTATGGGTATGGTTCACGCTTTAAAGAAGGGTGATATGAAACCATCTGATGCATCTAAAGATGTAAAGGATGCTGCTAAATCTATGAGTAAAAAAGATGCTGAAGATTTTGCATCCACAAAACATAAAGGATTACCTAGAAAGATAAAACAAGAAATAGCAAGAAGATTAAGGGATGAAGGAAAATTGGCTGGAACAATGGTTGGTAGTTATGCAATCCCTTCTAAAGCAAAGAAAAGAAAACATGGTGATTCAGATAATCTTGGTATAAGAAAGAAAAAAGGAAACTCAGGACAACCCGATATAGAAGAAGGAGGTTCATTCCAAAGAGGTTCACATCGTAAACCACCTGCACCTTTTGGTGGATTAAATCATCACATACTTAATAAATCATCAGTAAGAAAACACGATGATGATGCAAACTTTCCAAAAAAAGATAGTGGACACGAAGATTTAGATGAAGCAAAAGTAGAAACAGAAAGATACTTTGGTAAAAAAGGTATTATCATTATGATTCGTGATGGAAACAAAATGATATCTGCAATATTCAAAGATAAAAAGAACGCTGATAAGTTTAATAGAAACAAACCAGCTGATGTTAAAAAACTTTTACAACTTGCTAAGAAAACAAAATATCCAAAAGCAATTGATGAATCAGTAAACGAAGCAAAAGATGAAGTAACACCTCAACAATTATCAAAAATACAAAAAGATATAAAAAAGATTAATAGAAAAATCAAAGTGTATATCAGTAAACATCCTATTAGAAAAGGAAAATTAGAAATAGAACTAGGTTCAGACCATCCATTTGCTAATGGTGATGATAGAGAGATTTCAAAAATTGATAAAGTGTTAAAAAAACATACCGGTACTCATCGTATTGGTACTATATTTCTTGAAAATGTACTTAAGAATCACGATGGTAAAGCTGCACCCTATGGTAGTGGATATAAAAAAGTAGATGAAGATGGTAAGGAAATATCTGATAAGAATTATGCTCAATGGAAAAAAAGTAATAAATTAAAAGAATGGTTTTCACCAAATCTTACTGAAGAAAAAATAAATGAGTTAGGTGTATTTCCAATTAAAAATTATTTAAAAGGAATCATTCCAAAAAAATATATGGATTCAACAACTCCTCAGAAAAAAGAAAGAATGAAATCGATAGTTAGAGATTTAATAAATACCTTAAATGATTATTGGAAATCTCATAAAATACCTTATAGAGTAACAAATAAATTTTAAAAAGGAATTGAGAATGGCAAAATTTACAAGAGAACAGATACAATCAACACTTGAAGGAAAAGGATACAAATACTTTACAGGTGGACAGTGGGATGTAAATATTATAGGAGTTAGAAACTCAGCAACTAAGAATAGAGTTACTAATGCATTTGATGATAGTATTACTATTTCATATAAAAATGAAAATGATGAATGGTGTTATCACGAATACAATTGTACAACAGACCCTGGTACTCATTGGGTAGAAAATTTACTTAACTCTGATGGAGTTGCAATATTAAAACCTGGTCAATATAGAGGTTCTCACAAAATTGGATTACATCAAGGAAAATATGAGGCACTAAGACAAAAAAAACCACTAAAAGTTTACAGAGATGGTGATTTGGATAATGAATATGATTTAATTGAAGAAAATGTAAAAGAAGGAATTTATGGAATTAATATTCATAGAGCAACTGCTAGAACTGGTGGAAAAAGTATTAGAGTAGACAAATGGTCTGCTGGTTGTCAAGTAATTGCATCTAATTCTGATTTTGTAGAATTTATGGAAATATGTAATAAGGCAAAAGGAATATGGGGTAATTCATTTACCTACACACTAATCGAAAGTAAAGATATAGTATAATAAAATAAGTTACAAAAATAAGTTATAGAGTATGATAAATTATATTAAGAGGAAAATTATGGCATTCGGAGACTTATTTAAAGATAAAAACGATATCAATGAAAAATCCATTGTTGGATTTATATCATTTACAGTAATGGTAATATTTGCATGTGCTGATTTACTTACTGGCTATTTAGGAAAAGATTTAGTAATAAATGAATTTATTTACAATTCTTTTGTATGGGTAACACTAGGGTGTTTTGGTATTGCAGAAGCTGGTAAAGCATTTGGTAAAAAAGATTAATTAATTTAAATTAAAAAGTTATGGTATATTGGTTCACAGGACAACCAGGAGCAGGGAAAACTGTTCTTGGAAGAAAATTACACTCATTTCTAAAAACAGAAAAGAGAAACTGGAGGAGAGATGTCTTTCATCTCGATGGTGATGACCTCCGAGAATTAACAATCAACAAAGATTATTCAGAAGAAGGTAGGGTAAAAAACATTAGGAACGCCCAAATGATTACAGAATATCTACATAATAATGGATGTGATGTAGTAGTATCTCTTGTTGCACCATATAGAACTCTTAGAGAAGAGTTTAAAGAAAGAATAGGGTTTAGTAACTTTATAGAATTTTATGTTCATACAACACAAAAAAGAGAAAGAGATAAATTTAAAGTAAAAGAATATGAACAACCAGAAATTGAATTCATAGATATAGATACTACAAAAGATTCACCAGATATATCTTTTTCTAAAATCATAAATCATACTACTAAAGTTCTTAAACTATGATAAACGAAATTATCTGTATAGGTTCTTCACATGCAGAGGGTGGTGGTTTAAATATACACAGAGATAAAAAAACAATAGATTGGTATTTAAAAAACAAAAATATCAAAGTTTCTTCTAAAACAAATTGTTTCCCAACAGTTTTAAATAAAAAAACAGGTATTAAAACTACTAATCTTGGTAAATGTGGTACTGGTGTTGAATATTTAATAAGAAAATGTGAGGAGCAATTAGAAAAAGAAGATTGTTCAAATAAACTATTTGTATTTGAAAGAAGTATTTGGGGAAGAGCAGAATTATTTGACCCAAAAGATGGTAATTATATAGTTGCAAATTGGGGACACAGAAATGGCGAAGAACCTTCTGATGGATATGAAAGTTATTTAACACAAGATTATAATCAAGAGTTTCACAATTCTCATTTAATTTATGGTGATAAGAAGTGGGATTATAAAACAGATAAATGTCAGGATAAATATGATGATTTCTTATCAAGATTCTTAGATGAAGATAACTTACTTAAAAATTTAGATAGACAACTACTAAATTTATTTTATAAATTAGATTCATTAAAAATTTCATTCTTAATATTCAACTCTGAGAAATGGTACTTACATAAGATAGAAGAAAATCCTTTAATTAAGAAAAACACAATCCAACTTAGATATGACGGATTCGATATAGGATTGTGGGATTATTTAGATAAACATAAATTATCAATAAGACATGAAACTGATAATAAAATAGATGATGGTCATGCAGGAATATATGGTAATGAATTTTTGGCAGATTTAATTATAAAAAGAATTGACAAATAAACTAATATATACATTTCATCAAAACATAACAAAAGAGTTTTACAAAAATGTAGATTTCAATACAAAATTTCTAACTTACATTCACTCTTATAGAATATCTATTGATAACGCAATCAAACTAGGATATGATTGTGAATTATATTGTGATGCAGATACAAAACAATTGTTTTCAGATTTAGATATTAAAATAAACATTATTGATACTGATATAAATGGATTATTTGATAATGTAAAATCATATGTTTACACCAAAAGAGATGATGATTTTATTTTAATTGATGGTGATTTATTTCTGATGAAAAGATTACCAGAAATAGAGGGTGATGTATTGATTGAAAAACATGAACCCATATACAATATAATATATAAAGATACAGTTGAGTATTTAAATAAAATAAATGTTAATAAAGTAGTAAAAGAATGGGTAGGAAATCCAAGAGAAAATATAGTTAATACTGGTTTGTTATATATTAAGAATAAAGAAATTAAAGATATTTATGTTAAAAGATGTTTTGATTTACAAAAATATATCATAGATAATTATGATGATAGATTTAAATATCATGCAACTTGTGCACAATATCTTTTATCAGAAATAATTGATTACTATGATTTAAAATGTTTAGATTTCAAAAATCAATCAAACTCAAATACATACTATCATTTGGTTGGTTCTGATAAATTTAAAGATTTAGATTTTACGAGATATAATTTAAAAGAAAGAACAGTAATATGAAAAAGTATAGTTTATTTATAGGAAGATGGCAACCATGGCATTCAGGTCATAGATGGTTAATAGACCAAAGATTAAAAGAAGGTAAAAATGTTTGTATTGGAGTTAGAGATGTAGAAACATCAGAAGAACAACCTTGGTCAGCGAAAGATATAAAATCCAATATAAAATATGAATTAAGAGATTTAATAAAAGAAGGTAGAATAAAAGTAATTATTATACCTGATATTGAATCAGTAAATTATGGTAGAGGGGTTGGATATGATGTTATAGAACACGAACCACCAGAACAAATCAAACGAATATCTGCAACAGAAATTAGAAAAGATATGAGAGATAATGGAACGCTATAAAAGATTATGGGTATTTGGAGATTCTTTTTCAACTCCTTGGTCTCAAACAAAGGGACAACACAAAAGATATTGGGTTGAAAAAAATCCAATACACTTTGAACAAATATTATTACAAAAATTAGATGTTGGGGCAAGTACAAATCTTGCAATTACTGGACTTGATAATTACTCTATATTAGAAAGTATTGGTAAGAACATACAAAAAATAGATGAATCAGATTATGTTTTGATTGGTTGGAGTGATATAACACGATATAGAACAACAAGATTAAATACAAATATATGGACAACTCTTACAGTTAATATGGTAATACCTAAAACTGAACCAGTTAGTCCTATTTATCAAGAAGAATGTTTTACTAGAGATTCTCAGATAGTTGTAGAAGAATTAGAAAGTTGGATATATATATTAAATAGGGCTCTACCTAAGAATACATTACAATGGACTCCATTTCAAGACCAAGTAGTTCATCACAAAATGGATTTATTTACTCCAAATTTCAAATTAAAAAGAATTTTTGAAGAAGGTGAAGTTGAGGATAACCATATGACAGGAGAGGCACATAAAGATATTTCAAAATGGATGATAGATATATTTAATAATGGTAATCCCACAGATAAAAACTTAATATAATGGTAAGTAAAAAAAGACACATCTTAAAAACAATCTCTTGGAGAATCGTTGGTACTTTAGATACAATGATTCTTTCTGCCATAATTACAGGTTCAATAGAACTTGGATTAGCGATTGGAGGTGTGGAAGTAATAACAAAGATGGTTCTTTATTATCTACATGAAAGAACCTGGTATAAATACAGCAAATATGGAATTGATAAACCCACACGTCAGAAATGAATGGGATGATTTAAAAGAAATCATAGTAGGAACAACAAAAGGAGCACAAGTACCAACAGTAGGAGATAAATGTTTACATAGTATTGATTATGCAGATTTATCTGATGAAGAATTTAACAATAGACCATCTGGTCCATATCCCACAAAGGTTATGGAAGAAATGGAGGAGGATTTAGAAGGTATAGTAGATACTCTTAAAGATTTAGGTGTAAAAGTACACAGACCTATTGATAGAGATTTTTCACAACCTATAAAAACAGAAAATTGGGAAGTAGATGGTTATTACAACTATTGTCCAAGAGATTCAATGTTAGTAATTAACGATAAAGTTATTGCAACACCAATGACACTTAGACATCGTTCAAATGAGGCAGAAACTTGTAAACCATTATTTAATCCAGAATGTTGGGTAGAGGCACCAAAACCAAAATTATTAGATTCGATTTATCAAAGAGAAGATTTATCAATCCCAACACTATTAAATGAAGAACCTGTATTTGATGCAGCAAATGTAATTAAACATAATCATGATTTATTATATCTTGTATCAAATACTGGTAATAAGGCTGGTGCAAAATGGTTACAAGAATTTTGTGATTCTCAGCCATGGGGTAACTATAAAGTACACGCGGTAGAAAATGTTTATGCCTACATCCATGTTGATACTACTTTTGTATTTTTAAGAGAAGGAACAGTATTAGTAAATCCACATAGAGTTAGTTGGAGAAACTTACCAGAATTCTTAAGTCATATGGAAATTATATGGGCACCTGAACCATATCCATCTCAAGTATTAGATAATTGGTGTCCTGCATCACCTTGGCTCGGAATGAATATATTACCTATAAACTCAAAACAAGTATTGGTTGAATCTAATCAAATAATGTTAATGAAACATCTTGAGAAATTTAATTTCGAACCTATACCAGTTCAGATGAGACATGCTAGAACATTTAGTGGTGGACCACATTGTGTTACCCTTGATGTATTAAGAGGATAGTGTATCATAAAATTTTGATATCCTATACTTATATATAAAGAGTATAGTATGGAAAATAAAGAAAATAGAGCATTTCCTAACTTTGACCCCACTAATGATTTATCACAAGCTGGGAAACAAAGAAGAATGAAACGAGGGTTAGGAGCAAAACCTCTACTCGAATCAGAGATTAAAGATGCACAAAAGAAAGCTCGTTCAGCAATGGAGGCAGCAAGAGTATTGGGTGTATCATATAATACCTACAAAAAATACGCTAGAAAATATGGAATCTTTGAGGATTTAAAAAATCCTGATGGAATTGGTATTAAAAAAGGCTATAACCTTAAAAGAGGTAAGTTTGCATTAGATGATATCATAGCTGGAAAGTATCCAGAGTATCCTATATGGAAATTAAAACAAAGATTACTACTTAATGGTTATATGCTGGAGAAGTGTAATTGTTGTGGATTTGAAGAGAAGAGAGTTGTAGATGGAAAAGTTCCATTAGTTTTAGATTTTATAGATGGTGATAGAAAGAATCATAAATATGAAAATCTTAGAATGTTATGTTTTAATTGTTCGTTTCTAATAAATGGTAATTTAACAGGCCCGAAGAAAGAATACGAATACTAAATGATAATCTTTGCCAATGGTTGTTCACACACTGCAGGTCAATGTGTACAGAAACCTTTAACATGGCCATATATGTTATCTTATTCTTTAATGAATAAAGAATGGGATACAATAGAAACTAATAATAATTGGGGGTATAAGGCAACTAACCCACAAGGATTAATAGATAAAAGAAAAAATCAATTATTTGAATTTTCAGACCATGGAAAATCAAATGATATGATTTACTATGAAACTCTACACTTTTTGTTAAGTTTAGAAAAAAACAATCTAAAACCAGATTTCGTTGTTATACAATGGAGTGGTGTAAATAGAAGAGTTCATTCAGTACCTGGTGAAAAAGGTATTAACGATGGTTTAGTTTATGTGAATGCACATGATAACTCTAAATTTGGACCATGGTTTGAACCATATGCTAGTAAACATACTCTTCAGATGATGTTACATTTACAAACATATCTGAAATTAAATGATATACCATATGCATTTATACCATACATGGAAGTTGATACTAAAAATAAGTATCTTATAGAGTTAGATTTTTTAGATGAAAGTAAATGTACAATTTCTCCAAAAATTGGTCATAGAAATGAGTTTAGAAGAAAAGGATTAACTTGTGATACACATGGTCACCCTAGTTTATTAGGACATTACTTTATAACAAATAAGGTTTTAGAAATACTAGGATGTGAAGAACTAATCAAAGGTTTAGATTTTCACTTAAAAAAAGATAAAACAGAAATTACATTAAAAAGTAGTTTAACTCTTTTTAAAGAGAGAAGAAAATTTATAAAGTATAATCAACATACTTTTCCAACAGATGGTGTAGATGAAGATAGTGATTTTTGGAATAGTGTATTACAAAGGTATAAATCCTTAATATGAGTTTTATTATTGGTAATAAATGTGTAGGAGTATGTGATACTGCATGTGTAGAAGTTTGTCCAGTAGATTGTATTAATGGGCCTCTTAGTGTTACTGGTAGAGGAGTAGAAGTTGAAAAGATGACCGAAGAGGAGAAAAAAGGTTTACAACTTTACATTGACCCAACTGAATGTATTAACTGTGGAGCATGTGTACCAGAATGTCCTGTGGAAGCAATTTACGAAGATGAAGAAGAGGCCATTGCAGAGGGTGAATTAGAGGCAGTGCAAAAAAATTATAAATTTTATGGAGAAAAATTTGGATAATTCAATTTTTTTTCGTATGTTAGCTTAAATAAATAATATATATTAATATAAACAAATATAAACATGAACAAATTTTTCGAAGTTACAGTATCAATTGTAGTGGCCACACTAAAAAATGGAAAAGATAAAAAGAATAAAGAAATCTACTTAGTAGATGCATTATCAGTTACAGAAGCTGAAGCAAAAGTTGTAAAAGATTTTGAGGCTAGTGGAATCCAATTGGATTACAAAGTAATTGGAGCAAAAGAAAGTAGAATTATCAGAGTAATTGAAGGATGAGTAAAGAACCAGAAGTTAAAGTAGAGGAAAAGAAAATAAAAGTTGCAAAGAGAGTACCACCTGGAGATAGGTGGATGCCTCTTGATAACGAGACTGTTCTCTTGGAATCTCTTACTGATGTACTAGAATATATTTACCAAAAAGAAGGTGTAACACAGTTCTTTATGGATGCTAGAGAAGGCTTCACTTACATTATTCAAAAAGAAGAAAAAATTATAGAAAAAGAACCTCCAAAAAAATGGAGTTTATACGGTGAAGAATAGAATTAAGAAATACATAATCATTATGCTTATGGGATTATTATCCACTCTTGGTTACCAAACACTTACTCATCAAGAAAAAGATGAGAAGAAGATGGATGACGAAGAACATATGTTTATTTGATTAGGGTATATTTATAGATAGAGTAATATTATTAATTAACAAATTTCAAAAAAAATGAATACTATTTTAATTATTTTAGGCATACTAGCGATAGGAGCCGCAGTTTATTTTTACTTTTATAAAACAGGTAAAATCAATGATAGAGATGGAGATTATATTCCAGATGAAGTTGAGGACACAGTTGATAAAGGTAAAGCAAAGGTTAAAAAAACAGTTAAAACTGTTAAAACAAGAGTCAAGAGAGTTAAACAAGAACTTGGTGATGTTGCCGATGCAGTAAAAGAAGTTGGAAATCAACTTGGTGATGTTGGTTCTGCCGTAAAAGGTAAAACTAGAAAAGGTAGAAAACCTAAGAAAAAGTAAGGAGTAAATACTTTGAGTTTAAAACAATTAATTACAGAAGCAGTAGTTGTTGACACGATGTTCGATGTCGAGGATGAATTACTAAATCTAAAAGAAACCATTTTAGAACAAATGATTATCGAGGGAGTTGATGACCCAGGTATTCTAAAATGTGTTTTCATGGCTGGTGGACCTGGTTCAGGTAAATCATTTACTGCCATGGAAATCTTTGGTATTGATAAAAAACTCAAATCATCCTTCTCAGCAACAGGTCTTAAATCAGTTAATTCAGATTCAGCATTTGAGGCTGGTTTAAAAAAGAATGGGATAGACCCAAAAGATTTGGCAAGAATCGAAAAAGAAGATGCTGAACTTTGGGATTTAATTACAAAAACACCTGGTGGAATTAGAGATAAAGCAAAACAACTAACTGCAAAACAAAAGAAGTTTTATGAAGCAGGTAGATTGGGAATGATTATCGATGGTACAGGTCATAAGTATGGTAAGATTGATAAACTTAAGAAACATGCTCAATCATTGGGTTACGATACATATATGGTATTCGTAAATACATCTTTAGAAGTTGCCCATGAAAGAAACAAACAAAGAGAAAGAATTTTACCTGATGAATTACTAACCCAATCATGGAAAGATGTACAAAGCAATTTAGGTAAATTCCAAAACCTATTTGGTGGTAATTTTAGGATTGTAGATAATACAGTTTATAAACCTATTGCTAAACAAGTACAAAAAGCAGTAAATAACTTCGTTAGAAAACCAGTTTACAATAAACTAGGTGTAAAATGGATTCAACAAGCTAGAATACTTAAGAACTTAAAACTTATCAAAAAGTAAATTATTTTTTAATGAATCTTAAAAAAGATTTAAAAGAATATTATAATAAAGTTGAAGATACCGGTGAACCTTCATGTTCCAAGATTAGAACAGAACTTTTAATCTTAACAAATTCACATAGAGATGTATCAATTACTACTAAAAAAATAGCAAGTAGATATCTTGAAGGTTTAGGTGATTGGACAAGTCTTTCACTTAATTATACTTTTGATGAAGAATCTTTGATATATCCATATGGTGTACAATTAGGACATACAAAAAACTCTGAGAAAGAACTAAAAGAAAAGATTAACTATCAAATTCCTTCAGAATTTTTAAAATTTCATAATTTTTCTTCTTGGGATGAATTGTTTGAGAATGCAAATATCACATTTTGGTTAAGAGAACCAAGTGATAGATTATTAACAGCAGTTATAGAAGAATCAAAAAAATCAGATGGAAAAACTTTTAGTGAAGAAAGATTATTAAAGTTTTTACAGGAATTACCTGATAATTTCCATAATCATTTACAATTTAGTACATATCATATCAATGATTATAACCGAGTATGTTATCTAATTAGTTTAGTAAATGAAGAAACTAATAATCACTTTCCAAAAATATCAGATAATCCAAATGCAGGTGATATAAGTAATGATAAATGGAAATCAATCACATGGCCATCTCATATTGATAATATAATGCCAATATTTGGAGACCATCTTGCTTCAGAAACACTTTTTTATCATTTATTAACAAAAAAATAAAAAACATATATTTAATCCTGTAAACATAAAAATCAAATTATGGGAATTAACGAGATATTAGAAAAACTAAACACCATTAACTACGAACTTGAAAGTGCCTTAGAAAGCGAAGATTGGGATGAAGTTCAAACTGCAAAAAATACTTTAGACGAATTACTTGAAGATGCAGATAGAATAGGTGATTACCTAGATTACGAAGAATAATGATTATACCAGTAGATATTAAACCTCCTAAACGAGTAGAAAAGATTTGGGGATATGAACTATGGATTCACAATGATGAAGATTATTGTGGAAAGCTATTAGTATTTCCAAAGAAAGGTTCACACTTTTCTATGCACTACCACTTAAAGAAAAAAGAAACTTGGTATGTTCAATCTGGTATATTTCAATTCAATTGGATAGATGTAGAAGAAGGGTTACATGAAACTCGAATTATTAAAGAAGGAGATTCAGTATTAATAAAAAGAGGATTACCTCATCAACTTATAGCATTAGAAAATGATTCATCAATAGTTGAAGTATCAACAGAACACTTTGATGAAGATTCATACAGAATATACAGAGAAACACCCGATGATTTATTAGATGATACTTATTGGGATAAACCAACTGAAGATGAATAAATTCACAAAAACCTTTCCAAGTAGATACAACAATCCCACTATGATTCAATCAATGGAAGAACAAGGATGGAAACTTAAACAAGTAAAAAATGGCCAACCTATAATGGAACTTCTTGTAAATCAACGAATTATAATTTAAGACAAAAAAAAAGCAAAATAACTCACTTTTTATTAGGATTTCTCATTTATTATCACTATATTAGCTTTGTAAGATTGATAATAAAAGTAAAAACTATGAGTAAATACCTAAACTCTTCTTATTGGATGAACGACTGGGATGATGACGATATCATCGTAGATAATTTATCTGATAATGAAAAAAAATCCCTAGACCTTTATAAATTAGCCTCATCTAAGAGGGCTATATCTAATTTCGTTAATATTGTAACTAACGAATCAATACCTGTTAAATTCAAAGAACGAGGTGATTCTTATACCGATGGTAAAACTGTTGTTATTGGTAGTAGAGTCGTAGAACCTAAAGATTTTGATGTGGCTGTTGGATTGGCTTTACACGAAGGTTCTCACATTAAACTTTCCGATTTTAAATTACTTAATAATCTATACAGTTTGATTCCTACACATCTTAGTGAAGGGGCAATCAAAAAAGGTATATACAGTTCACAATCAATTATCAAACAACTATGGAATTATGTTGAAGATAGAAGAATCGATAACTATGTTTTCAAATCAGCACCTGGTTACAGAGGTTATTATAGAAAAATGTACGATAAGTACTTCAATGATAAGTTAATTGATAAGGCTATACTTTCTGATGAATATACAGAAGAATCTGTTGAAAGTTATATGTTCAGAATTATCAACCTTCACAACAAAAATACTCAACTTTCATCTTTGAAAGGTTTGAGAAAAATATACAGATTAGTTAATCTTAAAAATATTAGTAGATTAAAGGATTCAAGAGAATCTTTGGATGTGGCATTAGAGATTTTCAAGGTTATTTTAAGTAGTTTAAATGATGTAATTACAGATGATGACACTTCATCAAATCAAAAACCACAAAAAACAAAAGATAATACAGATGGTTCAGATGAAGGCGATGGAGGTTCTGGTGATGGAACTATGAGTGACGAAGAATTTGAAGAGTTTTCAAATGAAGTTTTAGGTAATTCTCCAATGAGTGGTGATTCTGATGAAACTCCAAGTGGTGGAGACGGAATGGATGTAACCAACTTACCTAGTAATATGGAAGGTGGTAAACCATCTCAAGATAATTCAAAACAAAAATCTTCTGTTCAACTTTCAGATAGACAAAAAGAATTACTTAAAAAGAAAATAGAAAAACAAAAGAAGTTTTTGGATGGTGATATTCAAAAAACATCAATGACCAAATCAGATACAAAAAACCTAAATGCAATTGAGGAATCTGGTTCAGAAATAAAAGAAGTTGGAAAAGATTCAGGTTCTAATTACTATGGTAATCAATCAGTTCAATGTATTGTAGTTAAAAAACTAACAAGAAATTTATGGGAATCAGAGTTATTCCCAATGACTTCTACTAGATGGTATCCAAAAGATGGTGAATCACCAGTAGGAATGTATTACCAAGAATCAGTTGATAAAGGTATTAAACTTGGTTCAATGTTAGGTAAAAAACTACAGGTAAGAGGTGAAGATAAATCAACTGTTTTTAACAGACAGAAAGTTGGTAAGATTGATAGAAGAATGATTTCATCTTTAGGATTTGGTAATGAAAATGTATTCCAATTTACTGAGATTGATTCTTACAAAAAGGCTAACCTTCACATATCAGTAGATGCTAGTTCATCTATGGGTGGTTCTAAATGGGAAAAAACAATGGTTAATGTAGTTGCAGTTTGTAAGGCAGTTGATATGATTGCTAACTTAAATGTTCAAGTAACATTTAGATGTACTTCAAATAACAAACCATATGTAGTTATGGCTTATGATTCAAGAGTAGATAAATTCTCTAAAGTAAAACAAATGTTTCCAGCCTTAGGACCACATGGTACAACACCAGAAGGATTATGTTTCGAGGCAATCATGAAATCATTCGTTCCAATTAATAATGATTTGGATTCTTACTTCTTGAATCTATCAGATGGTCAACCTTACTATGGTGGACCTGGTTTCTACTACTCTGGTAAAGGAGCTGAAAGACACACTAACAAAATGGTAAAAATGATTGAAAGTATGGGAATCCAAACCCTGGCTTACTTTATTGGTGATGGATACTATGATTCTCAAGACCAGGTATCATTTAAAAATATGTATGGTAAAGGAGCTAAAATGATTGATGTTAAAAATGTTAATCAAATTAGTAAAACAATGAATCAATTATTTTTGGCAAAATAATTAAGAAAAAATTTGGTAATCTCGGCTATATTTTGTATATTAGCTGTATAAGATTGAAATAAAAGTTAAACTATAAAATTTAAATTATGATTGAAAACAAAAACAAACAAGGATATGTTCCAAACGAAGTTTACAAAGTTGAACAGTTTGGTAATTCATTTAAACTGATTGACACCGCAGGTGTGAAGGTTGGTACAATGGGTGCAACAACAAAAAACAGAAAGAATGCTTTTCTTCAAGGAAAGGCTCTTCAAGGATTTATCACTAAGAGTGGTAAAAAGATTATGAAAAAAGTTGATATGGATGTATATAACGCTTTAGTTATCCCAATGAATACCGATAATGGTGGTGTTCAATTTGAGGAAAAGGGTGACCATACAGCCATTAAAGATTTTATCCATAAAGGTTCTGTAAATCTAAAACCACAAGAGTTGGTTATGGAAGAACTAAAATGGAAGTATCTTATCAGAAGTGCTGTAAGGGCTAAAAACATTATGATGACTGGACCGAGTGGTTGTGGAAAAACTATGGCTGCAAAGGCTTTGGTTAACGCACTTGATAGACCAGATTTCTATTTTAACTTGGGTGCAACTCAAGACCCGAGAGCTACTTTAATTGGTAATACTCACTTTGATAAAGATAAAGGAACATTTTTCTCTGAATCTGCTTTTGTAACCGCCATCAAAACCCCTAACGCTGTAATTCTATTAGATGAGTTATCTAGGGCTCATCCAGACGCGTGGAACATCTTAATGACTGTTCTTGATGGTGGTCAGAGATATTTGAGATTGGATGAAGCAGATGGTTCACCAATTGTGAATGTGGCTGAAGGAGTTACTTTTATCGCAACCGCTAATATTGGTAATGAATATACTGCTACAAGAGTTATGGATAGAGCAATACTAGATAGATTTGTTACTATTGAAATGGATGTTCTTGACGATGTTAAAGAACTTGGATTACTTAAGTTTATGTTTCCAGAAGTAGATGAAAATGATTTGAAGGCAATAGCTGAGATATCTCATCACACTAGAACTCAATCAATGAGTGAAAATGGTAAACTTACCTCAATGGTTTCCACAAGGGCTTCAGTTGAAATGGCTGGATTACTTTATGATGGTTTCGAATTGGGTGAAGCTGCTGAGATTTCAATATTTCCATTCTTCTCACAAGATGGTGGTGTTGATTCTGAAAGAACTTATATTAAACAATTGGTACAAAAGTACCAAAAAGATGAAAATGGTGAACCTCTATTCAAAGAAGTAGATGACACCGAAGGTAATGAGGACGATGTTCCTCAGTTTTAATTTTTGTTTCAATCTTGAAAAAGGAGAGGTCTGTAAACTCAAACCCTATACCATCGAGTATAGGTTTGACCTCTCTGATTTCTTAAATTAGAAATATGGAAAACTATATAATATATTATTTTATTACAGGTCTACTATGGACAACCTATTGGCAATCCCAAATGAATTTAACTTGGGGAGCTAGAATCAGATATACTTTATTCTGGCCAGTTACACTTACTGCATGGATAATAGGATTTATAGATGCATTTATAAATACATTTTTTGGTGATGAGGAAATGTAATATATGTAATAAAAAGAAACCTTTATTTATGTATAAATTTTATAAAGGTAAACACAGATTAACTTGCAAACAATGTGAGTTTAGTTGGTACAGAACCTTACTTAAACTTTTAGTATATAGAAGAAAGTTAACCTCTTGGGAAAAGTTTGCATCTCGTATTGGATATATGGGAGCAGGATTTCTTATTGCTGCACAATGGACAGTAGAACCTAAATTATATATTCTAGGATTTATTTGTGTAATGATACAAACTGCATCAAGAAAACAATGGAACTTAGTTGTATTAAATATAAATGGTTTAACTGCATGGATTAAACACCTAATAAATGGATTATGATAAATACAGATATTGGAACAAAAACATCCCAAACATTTCACATGACACATGGACACAGAAAATTATTGGAACACATGATGGGTTGGTATTGGAATGTTGGTAAACAACAAAACTTAATAACTCAAGATGATTATAGTTTTCTTTATGAACTTTGGAATAATGGAGTAAACGCATATGATGAAAAGATGAAGGTGAGATTAAACAAAATTAGAAACTTATATAAACAAACTAACACACTATGAGTGATAGAGAAATAATAAACGCTAAGCAAGGTATTCCAATGTGGTGGAAACCTAATATTGCTTTTCTAAAAGAAGAGTGGATTAATCATCCAGATTTATCTAAATTTAGAAATAAGAAACCCACACAAAGAAATTGCAACTGTAACAATCCAAGATTAGTAAATTTATGGAATCATGATTCTTGTGTACGAGGAAGGATTGATACAGATGTATGTGTAAATTGTAACGAAGTTAAATCCTTTAAAATTATAAGATGAGTAAAAACAAATCTACAAGTGATTGGATGGACAGGTTAGTTGAAAAATACGCCATCCCAACCGAAAGAGTTGAGAAACCTACAAAAATACTTACTGAAGAACAAATTAAAATAATAAGAAAGAATAATGGGAAAAATTAAAAGATTATTAGATGAATCCAATCAGAGTGATTTGGTGACAGATAAAGAATTAGATGAATCATATCAAGAGTGGAAAAACTCAGAACAATATGCAGAGATGTTAAACAATCAATTTGAATTACATAAATCTAAATATTCAGATGCAGAATTGGATAATGCTATTAAATATGCGTTTGAATGTATTAGGTTACCAATGGAAGAAGTTGGACCTGAAGTTTATCAAAAACTATGGAGACAACATTTTTGGGAAATCTTAAATCCACAACAATAGATGGGTTATAATCCTTTTAGATGGTACACAAGTGGTAAGTATCGTAAAAGACCATTGAAGAAATCAGCACCTTTGCTATTAAGAATACAGAATGGTGATTTAGAATCCTCACCTTTTTTCAGAGAAGCTGAGGATAATGAGAAGTTGTATGATAAAATGTATAATGAGTACATTCAGAATTCTCATAGTAAGGATGAACATTCAATAAACCACGAGGCACATCAACACGCAAAGATGAAAAGAATCAAGGCACAAAAGTTGATGGAGAAAGGATTGGAAGAAGAACAAACTAGATTAAAAGAACTTAAAGATGAACTAAAGAAAGAATTTGGTAAGTGTCTTTGGGACAAATCCTTAGAAAAACAGAGAGGTAAAGGTACTACTGAAGATTTATATTGGTGGTATAAAAAACAATTTAAAGTTGATAAGACACCTTCGGAAATGGCAATATTTTTTGGTAAGAAATCAGCAAAAAGATTCCAACCTAATATTTAAATAAGCTAGATGAATGCATTTGAAAAAGTAAAAAAAGTAATTGATTCATGTATCACTAAACATCATTTTAATGGTGCAATGGTTTACTTACTTTTATTTAAAAAATTCAGTACTGATAATCAGTATGAATATTTAGTAACTTATTTACATAACAAATTGGATAAAGACTATGGAAATTAAAAAGAACCGATACGGTCAAGACCGTTCATATGAAAGAGTAGATGAAAAAAGAATAAGAGTTAGAGGAAACTCTAAATACCAAAGAGAATCTGCAGATGATAATGGAAATATCACTATGTTTGATTTCGAAGGTGGACCTTGTTTTAATTTACATGGAAAAATAAAATTTAAGTACAGAGAGTATAAAATAAAAGAGATTCAACCATTAAACAACAAACACGAGGAATTGTGTGAAGTTGTATTACACATCTGAAATGCATAATGATTTATATTTTACTAATTATCTCATTATTTGTTACGATAAAGAAACCGATAAGGTTATAGTTACAACACAAAAGTGTGGACAATCATTCATTACAAGACACATTCCAAGTACTCACTTAGAAGTATTAAGAGAGGAAAAAGAAGGCTCAGTTAAATTAGGTTCTTATAATTTACATCCCTTTGTAGAGGCAGATAAACCTCTTTCAGAAATACTAGAACAAAGTAAATGTACAAATTTAGATGAATTATTTTCTAAAGATGTACATTTTGTAATTAGAGAACCCATCAAAAGATTTATTTCAGGCATAACAGAAATAGTAGTTCATAGATTACAGTTAGGCGAACCAGGCTACGAGTATAACATTGACTTCTTTACAAGTCATGAAGGTCAATCTAAAATAAGAGAATATTTAGAAGAAACTACTATCGAAGATTATAATGACCCACATATATTACCAATATTAGATTTCTATAATAGTATATGGAAAGATAATTATAAAGTAATTCATATGGATGAATTGGATAATTTATTTGGTTCAAATAAATCAGATGAATTTAAAAATGTAAAAACTCCAATCTATTCAAATTGGGATAGTGATAAAGCACATCCAATTCATAGATTAGTTATTGAGTTTTTAGATATTTATACTAAAGAGGTAATCGCATGGCAAAACCTAAAAAACCTTTAACTTGTTTTATCGGAGGTGCCGATATTCAAGAGTGGGTACAAAGTGAACAAGGAAAATCAACAATGATGCCTTTACTAATAAAAGGTTGTGAAGAAGTTGTTGAGCATAACCTTAGTGAACATATGGTTTTAAGGATTGAATCTTTTGTAAGATATATTCATAAAGCATATGATTTCTATGTTAAAAGAGAAGAAATTACCGATACATTAGATAAAATAATGGAATGGGGATTAGAAGAAGAACAATACGAAATCTGTGGAAGAGTTAAAAAGATTTTAGATAGTATTAAAAAAGAAGAGTTTTGAAAATATTAGTTATAGGAGATAGTTGTACAGATGTTTTTGTTTATGGTACTTGTAAAAGATTATGTCCAGAGGCACCAATACCAGTATTCAATCCATCAAAAACCATAACCAATCAAGGTATGGCAGGAAATGTTGTTGATAATCTTAGAGCATTAGGAGTTAGAAAAACTGAACTAATCACCAACAACGAACAAATCATAAAGACAAGATATGTAGAAACCAAATCAAACCAAATGTTACTCAGAGTAGATGGTAATGATAAAGTTTCTAACTCATTTGATTATCGTAAGGTTGATTTTGATTCATATGATGCAGTAATTGTTGCAGATTATGATAAAGGATATTTAACCTATGAAGATATAGGTAAAATCGGTCATAATTCTAAACTATCTTTTATTGATACAAAAAAGACAATAGGTAGTGGAGATTATTTCAAGGATTATACTTTTGTAAAGATGAATGAAGTAGAATGGGAAGATTGTGTTGAAAAGGGAGCAGTATATTCAGAATGGAAAGATAAATTAATTATTACAATGTCTGAAAGAGGATGTATGTACAACGAGAAACGATATCCTGTTGATAATTCAATAGAGGTAAGAGATTTAAGTGGTGCAGGAGATACTTGGATGGCATCATTTGTTTATGAATATATTCAGAGTAATAATATGGATAAGGCAATTAAGTTAGCAAATGATAATGCAACAATTGTAGTACAAAAACGAGGAGTTACAACAGTATGAGAAAATACTTACCAACATTAGGAGAACTTATAGATAGATTATCTATCGTACAATTAAAAGAAGTAAAGATTCCAGAACATAAAGAGGAATTTTCTAAAGAAATTTCAGATATTGTACATGATATCAACGAGGTTCTTAAAGAAAAAGATAAAATAGACGGTGAATTCATAAGAGCAGTAATTGTATTATCTCAAATGAATACTCATATTTGGTATAATGAGGATAACGCCAGAAGTGGTGATAATCAAGGAAATCAATTAATGTTAACTCATGGGTTGAATGGAATCAGAAATACTGCAAAGAATAAAATACAAGAGTTAGATGGTGGTAGAAAAGATTATAAAATCGATTGTATCGCATCAGAATTTAAAGATTGGGAAATATCATGGGATTAAAGAAAATATTAGTAACAGGTGGGGCAGGATTCATCGGTTATAATTTAGTAAAAAAATTACACGAACAAGGTCATAAAGTTATTGTAATAGATGATTATTCAACAGGTACACTAAATAACCAAATCGATGGAGTAATATACAAAGAAATGGATATTGAACAAATTGAATATATCAAAGGAGATAGTATAGATTTATGTTATCATCTTGCTGCTCAATCAAGAGTACAACCTTCATTTGATGACCCAACTGAATGTTTTAGAGTAAATGTTTTAGGTACTCAGAAAGTAATGGAATGGGCACATCATAATGATGTTGAAGTAGTATATGCTGGTTCATCTTCTAAACACCATGACCCATCAGATTCACCATACGCAATGTTCAAATATTTAGGTGAAGAAGTTTGTAAATTGTACAAAAAAACATATCATGTTGGAGTACAGATTGCAAGATTCTATAATGTATATGGACCAGGTGAATCATTAGATGAAAAAAATGGGAATGTTATTGGAATTTGGAGAAGTAAAATACAAAAAGACCCTGAATGGGCAATATTACAAATTGTTGGTGATGGTGAACAAAGAAGAGATTTTACTCATGTAGATGATGTAGTAGATGGATTGATTAAAATTGCAGAAACACCAATATTACACGAAGATGCATGGGAATTAGGAACTGGTGTAAATTATTCTATAAATGAGTTATCGGATATGTTTATAGAAAAGTATCCTTCAATACAATTTGAATATATTGAAGAACAAAAAGGAAATTATAGAGAAACTCTCAATACCAATAAAGATGCGAAAGATTTATTAGGTTGGAATCCACAAGATAAATTAAAAGATTATATAAGTTCGTTATGATAAACAAACTATGGAGATTTGGTGATTCCTGGTCAACAACTGATGAAAAGTACGATGAGATAGAAAAAAACCATTCTCATTATGTTTCTGAACATTTTGGTTTAGAATTAAATCATCATGGAAGAGGAGGACATTCGAACTTACACATATTCTCAGATATATTAAGATTAACACCTCAATTTAAAGAAGGTGATATGGTTTTAATTAACTTCGCGTGTAAATCAAGAATTGGAATCATTAACAAATCAAAAGTAGGTGGATTAATATCAACAGCAGATGGAGGTACTTTTACTCACACAAATAAAGATTTAGAAAATATTCTAGTTAATGATGTCCAACATCCTATTTCAGATATACTTTTTTATTTAATAAGAACTCATTTACATTCTTTGATATCTCAAGGTATAAAAGTTTATCATTTTTACAATGATAATATTGATGAAAATCCAAATATAACTAATTATATTAGTAACGAATTAATTTTTAATTCAAGTAAAAGAAATTTCCAAAATTGGATAAGAGAACAAAAATATGAAGATTTATCCCCAAAAGGTAATGTTCATTATTTGATTGGAAAACAAAGAGATATTGCAAATAAAATCATAGATTTAATAGAGAGTAATGATAAATAAAAAACAAGAATGGGAACAGAGTAAAAAGGAGTGGGGTTTTGGTAGAACTAAAATCGATAACTTCTTGGATGAAAAAACAGTTTATGAACTTTATGAAGAGTGTAAAGATGCACCAAAAGGAGGTTGGACTGTATTTACTCGTGCTGGTTCTCGTATGGAAGAGTTTAATGATTTGATTTCATTACCAACTGCACATAGGGTAACTTACGATATAATGCATAGTGGTGAGTTTTTATACGAGTTGGAACAGATGACTGGAATCGTAGGATTATTACCAGACCCACACTTGGTTGGAGCAGGATACTCAATAATTAGGAATGGTAAAGATTTAGGATGTCACTACGATTTCAATTGGAATGACAGAATCAGATTACATAGAAAACTAACTACACTTCTTTATATCACACCAGGTTGGGAAAGTGATTGGGGAGGACATATTGAATATTATGATGATAATATTGATGTTAAACCAAAATCAAATTTAATAGAATCAGTATCACCAAAATTTAATAGATTAGTGATTAATGAAAATGTAAAACACGCTCCATATCACAGAGTAAGTGAGGTAAATTCACCTGAAGATGTTCCAAGATGTGCAATTAGATTTTTCTATTACATATCAACATCAGAATATGATAAAGAGAATCCACCTCATAGAAGTACATACAAATCTAATGAATATTCACATCACAAATTACATGAAGAAACCAATTGGGATGGTCATTTTGTAGGAAATGGTGGTGAAGATTATGGATATAAATCAAAATAAATGAAATATGTTTTAACATCTGGTTGTTCGTTCACTAATAATACAAGATACAATCCAAAGAACAAACTTGCAATCGATAACTATCGAGATGAGGACTCTATATCATGGCCTTACTATTTACAGAAAGAATTAGGTGATGATTTTGAGGTATGGAATCTTGGTGGTGCAACTAATGATAATGTTAGTATAATTAGAGTATTGTTCTACAATATAAAAAAACTCCTTAAAAAAGGGGTAGATGAAGCAGATATCGTAATTGTTGGACAGTTCTCAGATATTAACAGAAGAGCAGTATGGGTTCAATCAGATTGGAATTGGGATGATGAATTATGGTGTAGAGAACACACTTTTAAATATAGTAAATCAGATGTAAATAACAAAAAGAATAATGGATACTTTTTCTTAACTGGCGGGTTTTCTCCACCTGATGAAAAAGGAGGAACTATGGATACTTTAGGTATGACTAGATTATTCCAAGAATATGATATTAATATTTTAAGTAAAACTTATATTAACGAAACACTACAATGGTTAGAAACCTGGTCATTCTTTGAAAACTTCTGTATAGATTTGGATATTAACACATATTGGTTTTGGATGAGAAATAATTTATCTCAAGAAGCATTTGATAATCATTTAGGTGCACCTGATATGGATAGTGATAAAACATCTAAAAAAATATGGTTAAACGATTTCGATGTATTAAAACCATATTTGGATGAAGTAGGATTCAATGGAGGAAAAATGTGGTCATATAAAAACTATAATGGATTATTAGAATGGTGTTATGATAATTATGGAGATTTAAATCCATATCAAGAAACTGTAAATACTGATTTGCATCACTATTTTAATAAAATACAACCAAATAAATGGGGACACCCATCAAATGAAATGAACGAAAAATTCGTTAAAGAAGAACTAATAAAATTTATAGGAAATGGATTCAATGGATAGAGAAGAACTTGAATGGTATCACAACATTCAAGACCCGTGGGATTGGGTAAAAATCTTTGAAAATACAGTATCAGAATATTGTGGATACAAATATGCAGTTGCAGTTGATTCTAACTCTAACGCAATCAGATTAATGTTAAATTACCTTGAAATCAAAGACCAACATATTGTGATTCCAGCAAAAACTTATGTATCAGTTCCAAATCAAATCATATTGAGTGGTAACTATCCAATATTTGAAGATTATAAATGGAATGGATTTTATCAGTTTGGTGGAGATATTCCAATCGTAGATGCTGCAACGGCGTTCTATGAAGGAATGAGTAAAGGATATGAAGATAAATTTATGATTTTATCGTTTCACAAAAAGAAAATATTAAATATTGGAAAAGGTGGTATGATTCTAACAAATGATGAAAAATTTGTAGAATGGGCAAGACCAATGATATACGATGGGAGACATAAGGATAAATTATATAAAGAAGATGAATTTGAATGTATCGGTTGGCATATGTATATGACACCTGAAGATGCCATGAGAGGATTACAAATATTTCATTCACCAAGAATTCAAAGTTGGAATGAACATTGTGGTTCATCTAAAACCTATTCTGATTTAAGAACACAAAAAATATATGATAACTTTACCAAAAGAACATAATGAGTTATTTTTTGCTCGTGGTTGTTTAGATTTATCAGCAGTTTGTTATACAGACCCTAAAGGAAACCTATGGAATTCAATAATGGGTGGAGATGTAATAGATGAAAAACATTATATAGATTCTATAATGGATTTTATAAAAAAACATTCAGATAAGAGATTATACTGCATAGATAAATACGAGGCACACAATCAAGAAATTAATAATAATAAAAAATTTAGAATTCTTATAGAACTTACTAAACAAGGTAAATTAGATATAATGTTTGGAGGTTCAGGTTATTCTAAAGTAGATTATCCATTTAAAAAGATAAATTATTGGTTAGGTAATAATGCAAGAAGAAATTTACCATTAGAACCAAGAAAATTTGAAAAACATTTTCTTTATATGAATAGGATGAAAAAACTTCATAGATGGGAACTGTTTCAGAATATGTATATTCATAGTCATTTAGAGGATTGTTATTGGAGTTGGTCAGCAGATAATCCAAAAGACCCTATTCATAAATCAGTAGAAGGTATTCCAATTGATGATGATAATTCATATAGAGAGAACGATATATTAGAACAATTTAAAACATCATTTTGTTCAATAGTAACAGAAACTTTTTATTATGTAGATGAACACACCAAAGGAGTTTGTTTTCCAACTGAAAAAACAGAAAAATGTTTTGTTGCAGGACATCCTTTTATTATGTATTCAACACCATATTATTTACATGGATTAAGACAAATGGGATTCAGAACATTTGGAAGTTGGTGGGATGAATCATATGATGAGGAATTAAATCCAGAGAAAAGAAGAGATAAAATATTAACAGTAATTAGAAAACTTAGAAACAGACCTCTCATAGATTTAGAGAAAATGTATAAAGAGATGAAACTAACACTTATACATAATCAAAAAGTAAATGATGATTTTCAAAATAGAAAAAACAGAGCAGGTTGGAGTTTTGTACACGAGTATGAAGATATTGCATATGGTAAACACGAAATAAATAAAGGTAAACGAGTATTGTGAGGAAAAAGAAGCATTTAATAATAATAGGACATCCTGATAAAAAATCATTTTGTTATAATGGAATATTCAAAACTGTACTAAGAGAAGTTAGAAAATACAAGCAAGAATATAAGATTATTGATTTGTATGAGGATAAACTACATAGAGATAGAAAAGAATTAATAAAAGAATACCAAGATAATGTAACTTGGGCAACTAATCTTTATTTTATATCACCAGTATGGTGGTTCAGATTAGTACCAAAAATGGAAACATTTTTTGATGAGGTATTCACACCAGGATTCGCATATAAATTCGTACCATTATTTGGTATGTACGCTTATCCAAAACCATTCTTAAAAGATAAAAAGGTTAGAACCTACATAACACATGGAGCACCTATGTTACCAGTTGTTACACTATATTTAAATTCGGTGAAATTAAGATTGGTGATGGGAGTATATACATTTGTATTTGGATGGAATTTAAATAGATGGAGAAAAACTAAACAATTCTGGTCAGTACCATTTGTAGATAAACACCAAAGAAGAAAATACTTAGCAGTAGTTAAGAAAGATATTAGAAGAGATTTAGGATATTAATGAGACAAATGAGACATAAGAAAATATTATATTCAATAGGAGATAGTGTAGTTTGGGGTGCAGAGTTAGAGAACATAGAAAAAGAAAGATTTTCAAATTCACTTTCAAAGAAACTAGGTGCAGTAGATTGTAACAACGCAACTGCAGGAGTATCTAATGATTATATTTTTAGACATGCTATTAGAGATATAAATCATTTTTTAAGAAAAGGAGAGGTTTGGAGTGAAGAAACTGGTTGGGTAAAGGGTGATGAATTTGTATTATGTATGGGAATAACTTCACCAACAAGATTTGAGTGGTGGGATGGAGATAAATACCAACAAGAAAGATTGTGGAAAGGATATGACAAATGGGGTAAGAATGATGAAGAAAGAACTACCGAAGATAAATTTGTACTACATCAAACCGAATT
>Ga0315315_10000499_pt1 | contig 33096 bp, 32 predicted proteins | sample M140m3416metaG_FD_203699 | JGI IMG/M metagenome (GOLD analysis project Ga0315315, IMG submission 203699) | Ammonia-oxidizing marine archaeal communities from Monterey Bay, California, United States - M1 40m 3416 | ecosystem: Environmental > Aquatic > Marine > Intertidal zone | place: USA... | reverse complement strand
TTGAACCAAGATTATATCAAAAAATGAAACCATTTGAAAAAAGAATTTCGAATAAAATTCTAAACTCAGGCAATGTAGGAAATTTAAAAATTCCTTCTAGAATAATTAACAAAATTAAAAATCCAAATTGGAATGCTTTATCTTGTTATAAATTAAGAACAATTTGTAATAAACTACCATATGTAGATTATACAAATACTTTACAACATTTGTATGTGGGAGACAAATATCCACTATTATTAGAAAAATATTGTTCTGCAATTGCAGCATGTACGTACAATCCTTTAATAAAATACTGGGAAATTCCTGCTGCAGGTTGTCTTACATTTATGGAAATTACTAAAAAGAATAAAGGAGAATTTTTAGGATATGAAGATGAAAAAACTGTAATTGCCATAGATGAAAATAATTATGTTGAAAAATTTGAAAAATACTTAAAAGATCCACAAAATAGTAAATGGGGAAAAATTGCAAAAGCAGGTAGAGAATATACCCTAAAGAATTTTACAAATGAAAAAGCTGTAAATTCATTAGTAGAATTAATGAAAAATTTTGTATGAAATTTCTAGTACAGTATTATTCAAAGCAGTTAAATAAAAAATTGTTAAAATATCTTAAATGAATAAAACGATTTTAAATCAAAATTACAAAAATAAAATTATTTCACTTTATAATCGAGTATTTGAAAAAAATTCAGACATAAATTATTGGAACTGGAGATTTGAAAAAAATCCTTTTGGAAAATTAATTATTAGATTTTTATTAAAAAATAATGAAATTGCTTCATCATACATTGTTCATCCTATTAACATTGAAATAAATAATAAAATTGAATCAGGATTATTTTCCATGTGGACTGTTACTAGTCCTAGTTTTCAAAAAAAGGGACTAAGTACTCTTTTAGCAAATGAGGTATACAAAATGGGAGATGGGAAATTTGTAATTGCTTTTTCAAATGAAAATTCGCATCATATGTTTGTAAAAAAACTAGGCTTCAAATCATTGGGAACAATGAAGGAAATGGTTTTAGAACTCCCAACTAAAATTATTAAAAGTAATTCAATAAAATGTGAAAAAATTGAAAGTTTTGACGAAGAGTTTTCTAAATTTTACAATAAACAAAAAAATATTATTAAGAAAATTATGATTCCACGAACAGAAAAATATCTAAATTGGCGATTTATAAAAAATCCAGAAGTAAAATATCATTGTTATAAATTATTAAAAGATGATAAACTATTAGGATATTTTATTTTAAAAAATTATCAAAATGAAAAATGTCACATAATAGATTTTTTATTAGAAAATGATTCTTTAATTTATGAAGAAATGATTTACAATACAATAAATTTTTGTAAAAAAAATCATTTAACAAAAATTACGCTTTGGACAAATGGTTTAGAATCATTTCATTCTCAAATAACTAAAATTGGATTTAAAGATATTCCAATGGAAAATAATTTTGTTGTTAAAATTTTTGAAGAAAATTCATTAACTGAATTAAATTATTTTGAAAATTGGTATTTAACTATGAGTGATTCAGATGTATTTTAAAAATAATTTTATTTAATTATATCACGAATTAAACTAAATCCTTCTGCAAGTTTTAGATTAGATTCTATTCCACGTCTTTCAGCTAAATTCTTGATGGATTTTATTGATCGAGGAAATGGGAATTTTTGTTGTTCACTTTTATGAAATTTGAACGCAGATATTTTCTTTGGAAATTCTTTAGAAACATCAACAAAAACATTAGGTAAAAAATTAGTTTTTTGAACTGTAGGGAATTCATAATTTAGTACTTTTAAAATTGAATTATTATGAGGTCTTGTTGCAACAACAGTACATTCATGGATTTTATGATGATCAGTATGTAGATCATGTTTAGGAGTTGTATAGACGATTTGAGGATTATGTTTTTGGATTAATTTTTCAATAGACATATTGATTTCAATCTGAGGAGTTAAATCAAGATGTCCATCCTGAAAACCCAAGAAATCTACAGACTTTATCCCAAGATAATTAGATGATTTAATACATGCTGCTCTTCTAATTTTAGAAATTTTTTCATATTCAGGTGAATTTTTTTTATAATTTCCGGTTCCATCAGTTGCAACACATAGATGTATTCTGTGTTTTTGTTTAGATAATTTGTACAAAGTTGCTCCCATACCTATTACTTCATCATCAGGATGTGCAGCTACTACCAAAATATCCATCATAATCTGCTTTCAAATCTTACTAATAATAGTATTTAAACAAATTAAATAATTCAATTTTTTCAAAATTTTAAAATCTATAGAATAATTTTTGTTCCTTCTCCTAACAAAAATATTTTTTCGCTTTGATTTATTTCACTTTTTGAGATTTTTGAGTTTGAAGCAATAATACTATTTTTTATTTCTATGTTAGAATTTATTTCACAATCATTCATCATTATTGAATTAATAATCTTGCATTGAGACAAATTTGAATTATCTCCTACACTTGTGTTTGGACCTACTTGTACATTATTCCCTATAATACAATTTTTTCCAATAATTACAGGACCAAAAATTTTAGAACCACTTTCAATTTTTGTTCCTTCTCCAATCATCACATTACCATCAATTATGACATCATCTTTTTTGATTCCTTTAAAATAAGAATTCATATTTTCTAGAATTGTTTTATTGGCTTGAAGAATATCTTCAGGAGTTCCAGTATCTTTCCAAAAATCAGTTATCATATAATATCTAATTTTTTTATTGATATCTAACAACATTTGAAGTGCATCAACAATTTCTAGTTCGTTTCTCCAAGAAGGTTTAAGATTATCAATTAAATCAAAAATTAATGGAGTTAAAAAATAAATTCCTGTAACAGCTAGATTTGTTGGAGGATTTTTTGGTTTTTCTGTAAATTTAATAATTTTTTCATTTTCTATTTCGGCAATTCCAAATTGAGTAGGATTATCAACTTCACAAAGTAAAACAGATGCTGAATCATCAGAATCTTTAAAATTTTCAACATATTCAGTAATATTTTTTTGAATAATGTTATCACCCAGAAAAACAACAAATTTTTCATCTCCAATAAAATCCTTACAAAGTCTTACAGCATGAGCGATTCCTTTTGGAAAATCCTGCTCTATGTAAGTTAAGTTAACTCCAAAATTTTCTCCATTTCCGTAGTACTCTTTTACTTTATTGGAACCAATACCACCAATAATTATTGCAATATCAGAAATTCCAGAATTTTTTAATGATTCTAAACAATATTCAGACATTGGTTTATTTGCAATTGGAAGAAGTTGTTTAGGGCCTGTATGAGTTAATGGACGTAGTCTTGTACCATGTCCACCATGCAAAATTATTCCTTTCATTTATTTAACATATTTTTATCTATAATTAAATTCATCTTCAAATTTTGATATCATGAAAATTTTCATCATTAGTTATTCCAATTTAATGTCCAAGGTTGGGGATGAAGAGTTTTTTCGTCAATTAATGGCTCCCACCAAGAAGAGTTTTCTGTATACCAATTCACAGTTTGAATTAAACCATCATCGAATGTATATTTTGGAATCCAATTAATTTCATTTTTAATTTTTGATGAATCAATTGAATAATGTTTATCATGACCAGGCCTATCAGATACAAATTCAATAAGATCAGAAGATTTTTTCATAATTTTTAGAATTTTTTCTACAATATTTTTATTTGAAATTTCATTCCATGCTGTAATGTTATAAATTTCACCTGATTTTCCTTTAGATAATAGCGCATCAATTGCTGATACATGATCAATTACATGTATCCAGCTTCGAATTTGATTTCCATCACCGTAAAGTGGAATTTTCAAATTTTGTGCTGCTCGAATAATTGTTTTTGGAATTAGTTTTTCTGGAAATTGATTAGGGCCAAAATTATTTGTACATCTGGTAATAATAGAATCAATACCATAAGTTCGTTGATAGGAACCAACTAAAAGATCAGCTGCAGCCTTACTAGCTGAATAAGGATTACTTGGTTTTAAAATATCATTTTCTTTAAATGAATCTTTATTTTCTAAATCACCATAAATTTCATCAGTAGAAACATGAATAAATTTTTTATTAAATTTTCTACAAATTTCAAGAAGAGAATATGTGCCCATGATATTAGTTTCAAGAAATGGTTTTGGATTTGCAATACTTCTATCTACATGAGTTTCAGCTGCAAAATTAATAATTATATCAACATCAACAGAAATTTTTTCTATTTTATTAAAATTTTTTATATCTCCATTAACAAAAGTATAATTTTCATTATTAATTTCAGATAAATTTAGCTTATTCGATCCAATGCTTAAATTATCAATATTAATAATTTCATCATTAGGAAAATTCGTTCTATGATTTTTGATAAATGAACTTCCAATAAATCCATAACCACCACAAACAAGAAGTTTCATGATTTAGTCATACACCCCAATTGTATGGTTGTTTAGTACGTGGATCAATGATGTTTGGATCATCCCATGGAATTCTTTCTTCATCTGGATTTTCATAATTATATAGATTATTAATAAAATATACAGTGTAAGATTCATCTGAACTGATTGTTTTTGTACCATGCCAATAATGTCCAGGGACTTTAACAATTTGTAATTGTTTTTCACTAGTAATAATTTCAACCAAGGTTCCAAAAGTTTTAGAATCTGGATTATTATCACAGATACAAATTTTTACAGTTCCTTTTATAACAGTAAAAAAATCAACTTGATCTCTCAAATGTCTATGCCAAGCACGAATAATTCCAGGTTCACTTTTAGAAACATTGATTTGGTTTGGTTTATGATTACCAAAAAATTCACCCCAATCGTTTCTAAAAATTTCACTTACAAATCCTCTATCATCATGATAAATTTTTGGTGTTAAAACTTGAACTCCAAGATCATAATTTTTTATGTCTAATTCCATAGAATAATATTAAAATTATGAGTTAATATTGTTTAGTATCAATAATTAGTTTATTTCAAATTAAAATTCAATATATCAAAAATTATTTTTTCTAAAAAAGATAAATTATGTACAAAGTTTTTATCATATCAAAATTTGATTTTAATGAATGAAAAAGAAAATATTAGTTATAGGAAGCAGTGGATTACTAGGTTATAAAATATTAACAAATGCAAAAAATTATGAACTTATAGGTTCGTATAATAAAAATTCTATTAATTTTAAAAATATAGAAACTATGAAAATAGACATCACAAATAAAAAAGAATGCAAAATAATTTTTGAAATAAAGCCAGATATAATTATCAATACTGCTGCAATAACAAATGTGGATTATTGTGAAAAATTTGAAAAAAATGCTTTTGATGTAAATGTAACAGGTACAAAAAATATATCAGAGATTGTAGATAAAATAGGAAGTAAGTTAATTCACATTTCTACTGATGCAGTTTTTTCAGGAAATAAAAAATTCTATACAGAAGAGGATGAACCAAATCCTGTTAATATTTATGGTAAAACAAAACTTGAAAGTGAAAAAATTGTTTCTAAAATTGAAGATAGTGTGATATTACGTCCGAGTGTAATTTTTGGTTGGATTCCTTCTGAATATATTAAAACAAGTGATGAATCAAGAAAAACAATGAATTTTGGACTATGGGTTTTAGATCAATTAAACAAAAAAAATAAAATATCAATAGTAAATGATCAATTCAATACACCCACTTTAGCAGACAATATGGCAAAAAATATTCTAGAAATTTTACAAAAAGATATGAAGGGTATTTTTCATTTATCTGGACTTTCATGTATAAGCAGACTAGATTTTTCTAAAAAAATTGCAAAATCATTTGGATATTCAGAAAATTTAATCAATTCAATACCTACAAAAAGATTAAAACAAATCGCACCACGAACTCTCGAATCATGTTTAAAATGTGATAAAATTGGTGAAAAGGGAATAAAGCTTTTGACAATAGATCAATCAATTGAAATAATGCATGACCAAATAAAAATACAACATCCAGAAATGTTAGGCAAAATGCCATAAAAATAAGGGATCATTATAGATAATGCCTCAAAATATGAATTCAGATGAAAAATTAGTCTCTATAATTATACTAAATTACAATGGTGTGGAATTTTTAGAAAATTGTATAGAATCAATATTCAAAGAAACAAAACAAAAATTTGAATTAATAATTGTCGATAATAATTCTCCAGATAAAAGTGGTGAAAAATTTTCAAAAAAATATGAATCATGTAAATTTATTTTAAATAAAGATAATGTGGGGGTTTCAGAAGGACTAAACATTGGTATAAGAAATGCAAATGGACATTACATCATCTTATTAAATAATGATTTAATCGTTGCACCAAATTGGCTAGATTATTTGTTTGAAGCATATAAAAAAAATGGTAATGGATTGTATCAACCAAAATTTCTAAAAATGAAGGATAAAAAAATAATTGATAGTGCAGGAAATTTAATCAATATTTTTGGTTTTGGATATTCAAGAGAAAAGGGAAAAGTAGATGAGTTACAATATGACTCAATAGAAGAAATTGGGTTTGCGGCAGGAACATGTTTATTTTGTCCAAAAGAAATTTTTGATAAAGTAGGTTTATTTGATGAAAAATTTTTTGCATATAATGAAGATTTAGATTTAGGTTGGCGTGCAAGATTATTAAATTATAAGTCATATTATGTTCCAAAATCCATTGTATATCATCATGGAAGTGCACAGTGGAAGTGGAGTGGCGAAAAATTTTATTTATTAGAAAGGAATAGATGGATTGTACTTTTATCAAATTATAATACTAAAACAATTATCAAATTACTTCCATCATTAATAATTATTGAATTAGTTTTACTAGTATTTTTTACTAAAAAGAAAATGTTGATAAAAAAATTAAAAAGTTATGGAGGAATAATTAAATTATTTAATCATATTCAAAAAAGAAAAAAAGATATTCAAGAAATAAAGATTGTGGATGAAAAAGAAATTTTAGACTTATTTTCATGTACAATTGAAACACCATTAGAAGTATCTGAGACTGAAGGAATTGATAAATTTAATAAATTATTAAAAACGCTTTGTAATTTTATAAAATAAGTTGAAAGAAATCAATATCTCTAGCAAAAAAGAATTAAATTATTCACCAAAAAGTGATTTAGAAAGCATCAAAGATCTTCTAAATTAGAAAAATAATATGATAAACTAGTTAATAGAAAAAATGTAAAAGTATTTTGATGTATAATAATAAATCAAAATAGAGTAAAATGATTTGTTGTATTATTCAAGCAAGAACAGGCTCAACTAGATTACCAAAAAAAGTGATACAGAAAATTGATGGTAAAAATACAGTTCTAGATTATGTAATAAATCAAGTAAAACATTCTAGAAAAATTGAAAAGATTATTGTTGCAACAACGGATTTAATTGAAGATGATTCAATTTGTAAATATGCTAATTTACAAAAAATTGAATGTTTTAGAGGTTCTTCAGAAGATGTTTTAGATAGATTTTATCAATGTGCAAAAAAAAATTCTGCAGAAACAATAGTAAGAATTACAGCAGATAATCCTTTAATCGATCCAAAGATTATTGATATGGTAATTAACGAATATAGAAAATGTGACTTAATTACTAATACATTAGAAAGAACATTTCCTTATGGTACAGAAGTTGAAGTTTTTTCTTTTGTAAGTCTTGAAAAAGCTTGGCAAATTGCAAAAAAACCTTCAGATAGAGAACATGTGACACCATTTATTCGCAATCCAAAAAATAAATTCATTATAAAAAATATTAAAAATCAAAAAAATATTTCTAACTTTAGATATACAGTAGATAAACTAGAAGATCTTCTACTTGTTAAAGAAATTATAAAAAATATTTCAACCAGACCGATATTTCTTCAAGATATAATTAAACTAAACAAAGTTAAACCAGAGATTTTTAAAATTAATAAAAATATCAAACATGATGGACATTTATCAGCTCTAAAAAAAGATGAGCAATATTTTAAACCTAAGAAAAATTATAGAACATAATGAAACAAATTAAATTATTTGATCCATATACTGATAAATTAGAAAAAATAGCAATAAACAAAGTTTTAGAAAGTAATTTTTGGGCATCAGGTGCAGGTAATGGTAATGTAAAAAAATTTGAAGAAAAATTTTCAAAATATGTGAATTCAAAAAGTTCTGTTGCAGTAAACAGTGGAACTGCAGCTCTTAACTTAGCACTGTCAATGTATGATATAAAAAACAAAGAAGTAATTTTACCATCACTATCTTTTGTTGCAACTGCAAATGCAATAGTTGAAAACGGTGGAATCCCAAAATTTGTTGATATTGATGAAAAAACATTATGTATTGATCATAAGAAAATATTAGATTCAATATCAAACAAAACAAAAGTCATTTTACCAGTACATTTTGGTGGATTCTCTTCAGATCTTGCAGAAATTTCAAAAATATGTAAAAAAAATAAAATTGAACTAATTGAGGATGCAGCTCATTCTAGTGGTGCTAGTTATAAAAATAGAAAAATTGGAGGTCATGGAAACTTGGTATGTTTTAGTTTTCATCCAGTAAAAAATCTTGCAATGCCTACTGGAGGTTTAATTTCAATTAATTCAAAAAATTATAAAAAAATTGAAGAAACACTAAAAGTAAAACGATGGTGTGGAATTACAAATAGAAATGGTGTAGATTACGATGTTAAAAAAATAGGAGGGAATTATTATATGAATGAATTTTCTGCAGCAATTGGATTAGAGCAATTAAAAAAATTAAATTATACTAATAACATAAGAAGAAAAATAGGAAAAACATATTCAGAAAAAATTGAAATAGAAAAAAAGATGCCATTTGATAAAGATTGTTCATATCATTTTTATTGGATTAGAGTAAAAAATAGGAAAAAATTTAGAGAAAAATTAACTAAAAAAGGAATAGAAACAGGTATTCACTACAAACCTATTCATACTTTTAGTTACTATAAGTCAAATATTCAATTACCAATTACGGAGAAAGTAGGAAAAGAAATTGTTACTCTACCTACACATCCAAATCTTACAGATAAGGATCTTGAAACAGTGATCAAAGCCATAAACGATTCAATTTAATTTATGTTAAAAATTAATGAGACTAAATGGACATTAAAGAACAAATAAAAATAATTGAAAAATCTGAAATTATCGCCAATCAAATGTTTCTACTTATGAAGAAATTATATCCTATATGTAGAAGTATTACAGGTGATGGTGTAAGAAAAACATTAAAAATTATAGAAAAAGAAATTCCATTAAAAATTCATGAAGTTCCAACAGGAGAAAAAGTCTTTGATTGGAAAATCCCCAAAGAATGGAACATTAATGATGCATACATAATTAATCCCAATGGGGAAAAAATTTTAGATTTCAAAAAATTAAATCTGCATGTATTAAATTACAGTACTCCAATAAATAAAAAAATTTCACTCTCAGAATTAAAAAAACATATTCATACAATTCCTGAAAAACCAAATGTTATTCCATATGTAACATCCTATTATTCAGAAAATTGGGGATTTTGTATGTCACATTCTCAATTACTTGGATTAAAGGAAGGAGAATATCATGTAGTGATTGACTCCAAACTAGAAAATGGTAGTCTCACATATGGGGAATATCTAATACCAGGTAAAAGTCAAGATGAAATACTTTTTTCATGCTATGTTTGTCATCCTTCAATGTGTAATGACAATCTTTCAGGAGTAGTTCTACTAACAATGCTTGCAAAATACTTGCAAACTTTTAAAAATAATTATTCAATTCGTTTTCTGTTCATACCTGAAACCATTGGTGCAATAGCATGGCTTAAGATAAATGAAATAAATATTTCAAAAATTAAACATGGTTTAATTGCAACATGTTTAGGTGATTCTGGATCTTTAACATATAAAAAAACTAGAGACAGTAATAACGAAATTGACAAAGCGGTTGTAAATGTCTTAAAAAAATCTGGAAAAAAATTTAGAATTTTAGATTTTTTTCCATGGGGTAGTGATGAACGTCAATTTTGTTCACCAGGATTTAATCTTCCAGTAGGATCAATATTTCGTTCAATTTATGGTTCAAACGAGTTTCCAGAATATCACACATCGGAAGATAATCTTAATTTTATGAATATAAAATCGTTGGCAGAATCATTTGAAGCATATCTTTTAGTATTATTTGAATTGGAAAACAATTTTCATTTGCATTTAGAAAATGATAAATCAAATAAAAATAAAAATTTAGAAAAACAAAATGTAAATGAAAAATCATACTCAGAAAAGTATCTTAACTTGAATCCCAAATGTGAGCCTCAATTAGGTAAAAGAGGAATATATCACCAGATAGGTGGACAAGAAAGTACCATGAAACAAAGGAGAATAGAATTTGCAATTTTTTGGATTTTGAATCTATCTGATGGGAATAACACTATTCAAGATATATCAAAAAGATCAGGTATTCCATTATCCGATCTTCAATCTAGTATCAAAATTTTAATAAATTCAAAACTACTTAAGAAAATTGAAAAATGACTGTAAATTTTGATAAACTTGTTTTGAATTTTCGAGAATTGGGTCTTCATAAAGGTGATGTATTGTTAGTTCACAGTTCTTACAAATCATTTGGAGGAGTAGATGGAGGACCACAAACTGTAATTGAATCTCTAAAACATATTTTATCGGAGGAAGGCACTTTGATTGTTCCTACTTTTAATTATGATTTTTGTGATGGAGAACCTTATGATGTTAAAAAAACACCATCAAAAATGGGTGTAATCAGTGAATTAATTCGAAATGATTCAAACAGTAAAAGATCACTTGATCCTGTATTTTCTTTTGCAATTTTTGGAAAATATAGAGATTATTTAGCAAATTTAACATACCATCATTCCTTTGGTCCAGATTCAATTTTTGCAAAATTACGGGAATTGGATGCTAAGATAATGATTATTGGTTTAACATATAATGAATCCGTAACTTTTTTTCATCATATTGAAGAAACTCAAGGATGCGACTACAGATATTTCAAGGAATTTAAGGGAACAATTATAGATCATAGCGGAACTAAAAAAGAAAAAGAAATTGTTCTGTTTGTTAGAGATATAGAAAAAGGAGTTCAAAATAACGTCAACATAATGGGTGAAATAATGGAACGTGAAGGAATTGTGAAGAAGAAGAAGATTGGGAAAAGTGATATAAAATTGATGAAAGCTAATGATGTTTATCAAAGGACAGTAGAGGAAATAAAAGAAAATCCTCATATTTTGATAAAAATGAAAAATAATGATTAGCGTTTTTATATGAGCTAAATATTTTTTTAGATAAATGAATAAAAAAGCATCCAAGGTTAATGATAATGCAAATTTAGGTGGAAAAGATTTTACATTTTATAATGAATTAGAACAATATTTTATAGATAGTGAAGATACAATTATCGATAAGCTTGGAAATTTTCCAAAATATGTTACAAGACAAACATTAACTAATTTTTTAGTTAAATATGAAATTTTTAAAAAAATTAGAGATGTACAAGGGTCAATAGTTGAATGTGGAGTTGCATACGGTGGCGGTCTGCTAAGTTTTGCTCATTTTAGTTCTATTTTTGAACCGGTAAATTATTCAAGAAAAGTAATTGGCTTTGATACATTTTCTGGATTTCCAGAACTTTCAAAATCTGATAAAACAAAAAAACCAACTACTCAAATGAAAAAAGGAGGTTACAATGTTAATTCATATGATGATTTAAAAAAATGTATAAAAAATTATGATTCTAATAGATTTATCAATCATATTCCAAAAATTGAGTTAGTGAAAGGAGATGTACACAAAACAATTCCAAAATACATTAAAGATAATCCACATCTTGTAGTGAGTTTGTTATACCTAGATATGGATATATACGAACCTACAAAAATTGCACTACAAAATTTTATTCCTAGAATGCCTAAAGGATCAATCATAGCATTTGATGAAATAAATGCAGAAGAATGGCCTGGTGAAACATTAGCAGTTATGGATGAATTAGGAATAGGAAATTTACGAATTAAACGCTTTGAAATTGGTTCTTTAATATCATACGCAGTTATAGAGTAATCAAATTTTTTTTGAGATTAAACCTATTCCAAATTGAATTTTGTAATCTTTACAAATGAATTCTCTATGAGAAAATTTCTTGTTCTTTTTAATTTCATTCCAGTTTTTTGATACATCTGGCCATTCTTTAGATGCAATATCATGTAATACGACCAATCCCTCTTTTGTTGACAAAGAACCAAAATTCTCAAAATCTTTCAGAATAAATGGATCTTGATGAGCCCCATCAATAAAGACTAGATCAAATGGACCCAATTTTTTTGCATTATCTATACACAATTTTGAAGTAGAATTACCACATAAGATTACCAAATTCTTATTTCGTAAATTTGCTACGAGAGTATCATTAGATGTATTTGCTGAAAAATTATCTATAACAACCATTTTTTCAAAATTAAAAAATTTATTTAAAATTGTATTAGTTGAACCATTTCCAAATCCAACTTCCAACATACTTCTAAATGGACCTCTAATTTTTTCAAGTTTTTTTAAATAGATTATAAAATCAGCTAATTCTTCAGGAATCTGTAAGAGGTGAGTGTAAGTACCATCAAAAAATCTATAGCCTCCGTGTTCAACATTTGCATTATGTTTTAAAAACTCAATAAGTTCTTTTCGATATTTTTTACTCAAATTAAAATTTTCAAATATATATGATGATTTTTTCAAACTGTTGTTTTGATGTTTTGTCTAGTTTTTAAATCATTTTATATTAAAATATCGAAACAACTATGTTCAATCATTATATAAAATATTAAATCGGACATATTTCAAATAAAATATCTGCCAGTTATGGTTTTTCTAAAATTTTATTAATTGTATTTTCTTTTTTATCTATTTTTCCAGATTTTTCTTGATCATTACGAACAGACTCAAGAACAAGTGGACCATTAATGTGAGTATTAAGTTCATCAATTAAACAGGGTTCATCCGATTTACTACGTTCAATTAGATAACGTAATGATATTCTAGGAGTAGTTACTTTTTCTGGTTGTGTTCCATGTAATGTTAATGCTGACCAAAAGTAAATATTTCCTGCATCACCTGTTAAAAATTTAAATTCAAATTCTTCTTTTCTTCCTTGTCTATCATCATAAGTTAGTTTGTTAGTTCCATTGTGAATAGTAATTTTATGAGGAAATATAGTAGCACCAAAAATATGACTTTTGGGTACCACTGCCAATGGGGACATGTTATCATCAACATCATCAAGATAAACATAAAGAGTCACAAAATCAGATTTTCTTTTTGGATGATCAACTAAATCTTGGTGAAAATCTATTCCATGAAAGTATGTGATATCTTGGAATTCTGGTTTAATATATGAACCAAGATTAGATGCAGATAAACCAGATGTCTCACGAATAACCCAATCAGGAATCCAATTATTAGGGACTCCGACGATAAATTTCTTTAAAATTATTTTATAATCTGAACCTAATACAGTAGTCATTGCTTTACGAAAAGATGGATTTTCTTCAATAAAACTAAGATCTACTTTTTCCGTAAAATTAATGCCAGGACCAGGATTAGTTTTTTTATATTTAGGATTTGTTTTATGTTGTTCTTCATTAATAAACAATGCAGATGAAAAACTTCTACTGGCATAAATTTGATCTAACAAATTACGTGTAGCATTTTTATCTAAAACTGGACCCATGTCAATAAATCCATCTTCAAGAAATTTCTCTTTTGAAAACATTAACAACTGATAATCAATGAAGCATTAATAAATCATATACATAAAATGTGATTTAACAATTATGAAAATTACATACATTACTCAGGCATGTCTATTAATTGAAATTGAAGATATTAAAATATTAACTGATCCTTGGTTGGTTGGCCCTTGTTGGGCCGGAAATCTTTGGCATTATCCACCACCAAAAAGAAAACCGGAATCATTTAGAAATATAGATTTTCTTTATCTTTCACATGCACATGAAGATCATTTTCAAATGGAATCAATTAACAGATTACCTCTGGAAATAAAAGATACCCAAGTAATAATTTCAGATTTTGATAAACCTTATTTTGAAAGAGCAATCAGAGCATCTGGTTTCAAAAATGTTAAAGTAATGAAACATGATGAATCTACAACTCTCATTCCGGGAGTTACTCTGGATATGATAAGAAATGATGGAGGAGACGATGATTCATCGATAATTCTTCAAGGAGATGATTCTACAGTATTTTGTCAAACGGATAATCTTATGTCACTAAACGAAGCTGAAAGATTAGGTAAGAAATATGATGTTGATATATTATTTACGATGAATACACAAACAGGCATATTTCCTGCATTTTTTGATTTTCCAGTAGAAACTATGATGGAATTATCAAAAAAGAAGATCGACTCATCTGCAAAATACAGTATCAATGTGGCTAAAGCTCTTCAAGCAAAAACGATTATTCCATATGCATCAGATTTATGTTATTTAGGAGAACTATTTTTTGCAAATGATATACATTATGCAGACAAAAATGATTATGTAAAACTTGCAGAACAAGAAATTCCAAATGTGGAAGCATATGTTATGGGACCAGATGATTATATGATGGTCAAATACGGAAAGGCAGAACTTACTATTAATCCTCAAAAATATACTAGAAAAGAACTTGGGGCATATAATGTAGTAATGCGTGAACAAGTTGCAAATATTGCTAAAGAAGAGAGATCATATATCAGTGAACCATATGAATCAGATTTAAAAATATTTAAAAAATCATTAGATGATTTAACAGAGACTTGGAAAAACGATTCGTTTAAGGTTTTATGGGTTATTGTAGATCCTGAAGGGGAACGAACACATTTTTGGCATAATTTACCCGAAAAAACTTCAAATAATAAAATAAATGACAATTACGATCTACGAATAGAAATACCAACTTATAGATTACAGAGATTAGTAAGGGGAGATTATCCGATGGGAGGAATTACCCTCAGAAATGGATGTGTCAGATGTCATAGATATGTAAAAGATCTTACAAATAATGAATTACAATATTGGGAATTAACTATGAAATTAAAATATAACAAATAGTAAAAGTTTTAGAAATTTAATAAAATAAATTAATTTAATTTACTTTTCTCTATAATTCTAATGTGGTGGATTAATTCCTTCAATTGATTAGTATCAATTGACGTTGATGCATCCGGTCCTTTAGAATTTTTTACTTTAACATGTTTTTCTATAAATATAGATTTTGAATTTTTCTGTTTTTTAAATGCTGTGAATAGTACAGATGCAGTATTACCTAATGTGTGATCAGAAAAACCATCAGATGCTATTGCATCCTTCCACTTAATTTTATTAAATTTTAAAGGATAATCAGAAATACAATAACAAAACGTTGTTTTATTTTTCGAAAAAATTTTTTTTATATTATATTGGTTACCTCCCATTCCCATACTAATTATAATTGGTTTTCCGGTATTTGCTTTTGCTTTTAATGTCTCAAGTGAATAGGGATCTTTTAATAAACAGGTTCTAGAACCGACTTTATATCGTTTTACACCCAAAGTTTCTAAAAAATCAACAGCTTCAGGATAAAATGCACTACAAAAAAATTCTATTTTATTTTTATCAGATAATTTTTTTAATATTTTAGCTTTGTCAAAAGTAAGTTCAGATTTTTTAATAGTTTCCCATTCAGGATGATTAATAGAATACAAATCTGATGCTCTCCACATTTGAAATTTGACTGCATCAGCACCTGCATTTTTACATTCCTGAATGATTTTTTCAGATTTTTTTACACTCCCTTCCCAGTTAGAACCTATTTCTGCAACAACAAATGTTTTCAATATTATTAAATAAAAATGCGAAAATTTAACTGTTTTAATATAGCAAAAAAAATGTTTAAGAATTGGAAGAAAATTGTATCAGTATAAAAATAGTCAAAAAAACAGATTTTCAATTTTTATTTAATTTATTAAAAGAACGAGATAAAATAACAAATATTTCTCATAAAAAAATGCCTACATATTCTGAACATCTAAAATTTCTTAAATCAAAACCATATTCAAAATGGTATATAATTTACAAATCTAAAATAAAAATTGGTACAATCTATCTTTCAAAAAATAATGAAGTAGGAATTTTTATTAGTAAAAAATTTCAGGGCGAGAATTTTGCTACAGAGGCTTTAAAATTAATAATGAATAAGAATCCAAGACCAAGATATCTAGCAAATGTAAATCCTAAAAATCTCCGTTCAGCAAAATTTTTTAAAAAAAATAAATTCAAATTAATTCAACATACATATGAATTAGAAAAAATCTAAATTATATTAAATTTAATTTTTGGAATGTATTTTTTAATTCATCTTTAGAAATTTTTTCAACGTTATCTGATGAGTATGATTCCATATTTTCTATTTGCTTAATTCCATCATATTTTTCATTAATTACATTTGGATTAAACATTGGATACAAAGGAGATGTCAACATAAGTAAATCTTGAAATTCCCATGCGTAACGCATTTCCTCTTTATTAATTAAAGTTTCATGTAATTTTTCTCCAGGTCTAATTCCAACTATTTCATTACCATAATTACCAATTAATTCGGTTAAAGCATCTGTAACATCTTTTATTTTATATGATTTTAATTTGGGAATAAAAATTTCTGAACCTTTCCCCAATACTGTTGCTTTTAAAATAAAATCTAATGCTTCATCCATCGTGATACTAAAACGAGTCATTTCAGGATCGGTTATCTTAATTTCATTTTTATTTTTAAGTAATTCAATAAATTTTGGAATTACCGATCCACTACTTCCAACAACATTTCCATACCTAAGTCCAATAAATTTTGTTTGATATTTTTTAGGATCTAAATAGTTATTTGCGGTCACAAATAATTTTTCCATAAGTAATTTTGTAGCACCATATGTGTTTAATGGAGATACTGCTTTATCGGTGCTCACACATATAGCTTTTTCAACATTGGAAATTAAACATGCATCAATAACATTTTGTGAACCAATTACATTTGTTTTAATTGATTCAGAAGGATTGTATTCAATTTTTGGAACATGTTTTAATGCAGCAGTATGAAAAACAATGTCGATATCATCAGTAGCCCTAACTAATCTACTTGAATCACGTATATCACCTAAGAAAAACCTTAATCTCGAATCATTTAACGAGTTCTCCATCTCAATTTGTTTATTTTCATTTCTACTAAAAATTCTTACAGTATCAACATCAAGTTTTAGTAATCTTTTTGTTAATGCTTGGCCAAGAGAACCGGTTCCACCAGTTATTAAGATCTTTTTACCGCTGAACATAGATTTTTGTTTATGACTTTTCTAAAAAACCTTACCATGTAACAGTTAATTTAAAAAGATTTGAGAATTTTTGAAAATTCTTTTGAAGCATTTCCGGGATTAGCCAAAAAATTTGACACAAATATATCAGCATTTTTGATAATTTCACTTTTGAATTCTTCATCTAACAATATTTTTTTTAAACAATTTAACAAATTATCATTATAAGATATAGTGTAAACAGCATTTTGTTCAATATGGTGATAATTTGGAATATTATTATCTAAAATAATATTCATTGTAGGTTTTCCCAAAATCATTGATTCTAATAACATTGTAGATGTACCAAAACTTTCTGGGGAAATAACAATTACAATGTCAGATTTGTTTATGGTATCAATAACTGGAACGGATTGATAAACAAGGATATTAGAATCAATTTGATTAATTAAAGATTTAATTTTTTTATTGTGCGGTAATTGAGATGCATGTAATTTTACAATAAGTTTACAATTTTTAAATTCTTTTAGAATTAAAATTATTTTTCTAATAGTATTTTCAAATTTTAATTCTAAATCACTATTTGATAATCCAGAAATTTGTGTTATAGGATTTGGAGTCAATAAAATAGTAGTTTCTTTTGATTGTTTTTTTATTAATCTAGAATTAAAAAAATCATCATGTCTAGGACTTCCAGTAACAAGAATTTTTGAAGGATCTATTGCATATTCATTAATTAAATATTTTTTTTTAGAAATTCCCCAAACTCCTAACTTGTTTTGAAAATCAAGAATTCCAGCAGGTATTTTATCATATATTTTTGTTTGATTATCTCGTTCAACAAATCCATGTTCAAGAACAATAGATGGAATCCTATTTTTATTAAACTCTAAAAATGCTTTTTCAGTTTCACCGATTTCATTTAACGATACAATACATCTAATATCCATATTCTCAAATAGAATCTTTATTGTTTGAATAATTGAAATAAAATTAAATAATTTTGCATCATAATTTTTTACAAAAGTATCTTTAATTATGTCCCAAAAACTTAAACCTTCAATTTGAAAAAAATTTTCAAAAATTTGTGAATTATTCCAAAAAAAGTTAAATTTTTTTGAATATTCTTCAGATAGTTGAGAAATTATCTTTTTATCATTTTTAGTCAAGATTTTATCAGAATTAAGAATTTTACAATTAGATTTTTTTACAGCATTAATTGCTTTTTTACTCCATAATGCAGAACGTCTTTGATTGACAAGAATTATGTTTCCATCATAATTTTTTAAATTATCTAATAAATTTGAAAATAATTCAGTATTAAATTCTAATAAAACAATTGATTTTTTAGAATTTTTGCAATCTAACCAAAAATTAGAAGAAATACCCATTACTGATTCAGTGAATTTTTTTATTGTCAAATAATTTTTTTTAGATAAATTCAATGAGAGAGGTATTTTTCCAAGATTATAATTAATTGAAATGTTATCCCAGAGTAAATCATTTTTTAAAGTATTTTCAAATATTTGAATTTTTATTTCAGAATTTTGTACTAATGATTGAATAAATTTTGATGAAATAGTTGAACAGACTATTCCACTAGGTTTTTCTTTTTCAATTATTCTTTTAATTGTAATAAAATTTATTAAAACAGGCATCAATAATGAATGTAATTCGTGAGAATCAAAAAGTTTTAACAAATTAACACCTTCAAATACTAAATCATTAGAAGGTATTTCAGAATCCCAAGAAAAATAACCTAAACATTTATCAAAAATTTCTAATCGATCATTTTTGTTTAGAATATTATCAGCTAATTCATGATTTAATTTTTTTGAACTAAGTATTTCATGTGTATCAGATGAAAAGGAGAAAATCTTATTTTTTGAATTATTTAATATTGATTTAGGAATAGCATCTAAATCATTAACATCAAAAATAAAAACAAGATTAGAAATCAATTTAACTTATCAATTTTGATTTTTATAATTATTTAACTATATCTAGATTTTTATTTCAAGGTTAATTTTGGAATTGGAATTAAAAATTTACCACCTTTAATTCTAAAGTTATTTTCATTATCTAAAATTTGGGATTCATAATTCCATGCTAAAAGTAATGCAACATCACCATCACCTTTATCCAACATTTCATCAGGAGAACAAACTGGAATATGAGTTCCAGGCGTAAATTTTCCTTGTTTTATAGGAGTAGTATCTATAATAAAATCTAAAATAGAATTATCAATTTTACAATAATTTAACAAAACATTTCCTTTGGCTGAAGCACCATATCCAAATAAAGATTTATTTTCTTTTTTTAATTCTAACAATAATTCTTTTAATTGAATTTTTAATTTTTTAATTTTTTCTGAAAAATTATCATAAATTAGATTTTTATCTAAACCCAATTCATATTCAGAATTAATAAAATCATCTATTGAACTACTAACTTCAAAATTATTTTGTTTAGATACAAAAATTCGTAAAGTTCCTCCATGAACTGATTGTTTTCTAATATCAAAAATTTCTAAACCAAACTGTTTAACCAATTTTAATAATGGTAAAATAGAAAAATATGAAAGATGTTCATGATAAACTGTATCAAATTCTAAATTTTTTATCAAGTCTACCAAATATGGAACTTCAAAAATAAATACTCCATGATTACCAATTAAAATTTTAATTCCAGACATTAAATCTTGTAAATCTTCAATATGAGCAATCACATTATTTGCTATTACAACTGATGCATGCCTTGTTTTGATAATTTCTTTACTTACTTGCGATGAAAAAAAGGTATTTTTTGTGGTAATATTAGATTGATTTGCTAATTCGGATAGATTTGTAGCTGGCTCAATTCCTAAAATCGAAGCACCTAATTTTTTAAATTCTTTCAACAGAGAACCATCATTACTTCCTATTTCAACAACAAATGAATCATCTTTTTGTAAAAATTCTTGAAATACATCTTGAGCATATTTCTTAAAATGTTCAACTATAGGTTTACTAGCGCTTGTCATGTAAAAATAATTTTTAAACAAGTATTCTTTATCAACAATATCCAATAATTGAACTAGATAACAATCTTTACACCAAAATAGTCTTAACGGGAATTTTGATTCTAAGGAATTCAATTTATTTTTATCAATAAAGGAATTAGATGGAGGTTGTTCTCCAAGGTCCAAAATCATTTTTAGGCTATTACTAGAGCAAATTCTACATTTTTTCACAAAATTATAATGTGACATTTTAATCTACAATTAATTTACATATTCTGTAATACGTTTTTCATCATCACTAAAAACTACACCAATTGTTCGTAAAAGAATTACATTATTTGTTTTACAATATTCTGCTAGTTTATTTACATAAGAAACAAAATTTGTAGAAGGTTCATTATTTTTTAACATAGATGAATATAGATCATCATGATCTAACATTACTATTTTTTGTTCTGAAGAAAGTGAATCAGTAATATCTTTAATATTATTTACACCATTTGGACTTTCTATTTTAGGAATTAGATTTATTGAATTTGGTAACAAATCAAGATACTTTTTTAAATCATTTGATGATTCAACATTAGAAATTGCCAAATATTTAACATTAGGATTTGATTCAAATATTGGAATGATATCTTCTAGAGAATATTTGTTATTAGGAGGCTTTGTTCGATGTATTGGTAAATCAACAAAAATATCATGTTCACTATGTTTTTGCAAGAGATTTTTTAACTCATCTAAAGAATTTGTCCATGCTAAATTGATTCGAAAAATAGTATTTTCAGGTACTGGTACACCATAATTTGATAAATTTTGAGATGCTATTAACATAAAACATGTTTTTTGGACCGTATATTTATGATTTTTTCATAAGTTCTTCTTTGCGGAAAATTATTTTAATTTTTTATTGAATTAGCAATAATTTCTAATGTATTTTCTGAAATTTTATGGTTTTTGTGAGTGTCATCAAGAAAAATTTCAAAATGACCATTATCTAACTTAGAAACTACATCAGATACCTCATTTTCATAAGTTCTAAACAATTCACCTGAGAAACAACATGGATCATATTTATTAAAAATTTGAATAAATTTTCTATTTTCACCAGATGAGCTCATAATATACAAATCTAGATAATTTGCTATTTGATAAAGCTCTGGCATCCATTGTTCATAATCGCCTCTGTTTTCAGGAATAGATCTCAAATAAATTGGAAGAGAACCAGCAACGGAGTAAGTTTGAGAAATTCTTTCATCGATAGCAGAAAATAACGTCACACTCCATCCACCACCAGAAATTCCAATCATATGATAATGGTTGAAATTATAATTTTTATCTAAATAGTTTAAGGAAACAGCAAGTGGTTCTACAAAAAAGAGTATTGGTGAAAAATCATCAGATTCAAGAAAACGTAAATGTTCATGAGAAGTTAATTTTATTTTTCCTAAATTAGAAATGTCAACTACAGGTTGTTCATTCATACCTAACAGAGGCATCGAAAAAGCTAAAACAGAATAATTTTTTTCTAGGAAATATTGAATTGTATCTTTTCCTTTAAAGAAATTACCACCATGACCTTGGTGATAAATAATTAATTCATTATTACTTGACTCTGGTATAAATAAATAAGCTAAAGAATTTACGCCATATTCCATTTCAATATTTAATTGATTTATTTGTTTTAAGTTAGAAAAATCATTATAATTTGAATTAGAGATATTCTCATCAATACTAGCAGGTAATTTAGAATCTGGAAAACCATTATCTTTCCATATGAAATCAATTAAATTACTTCGTAGTTTTGAAATATCATTATTATTTTTAATTTTTATTAATTCACTCACATTAGTTTCATATACTATAGGTGGTTCAGAAATAATTTTTTCATTTAGAGTAAATGATTTTATTGAATTCAACTCTTCATATGGAAATATTTTATATGTTCCAACAAAAACACCATAAATAAAAACTGAAATTAACAAAATAGGAATTAAAATTAAAATATTTTTTTTCATAATAATTTATCCATGATTTAGAAATTAAAAATCTTTTAAATAGATATCTACACTATACACATAGTTTCTATTTTATAGACTGTAAAATTGATAAATAGATAACAAATTGGTAATTTAATTAATTATGAACATGGTTAAAAAAAATAAAATAATTCATCAATTATATCAGAAATTATTTTATCAGATTTATAAACGAAATATATACGCATTAACTGGACCAATTAGATCTTTACCAGATTTTATGATTATTGGAACAGCTAGAAGTGGAACTACATCACTTTATTATGATATTTGTCAGCATCCTTGTGTTCTTCCAGCAGCATATGATGAATTAGGTTATTTTGATAGTAATTTTCATTTGGGACTAAATTGGTATCGTTCACTATTTCCAACATTGTTTTCAAAATGGTTAGTAAAACAAAAAAAACAATTTGCAATTACAGGAGAAGATACACCGTTCTATATTTGGGATCCAATTGTTGCAAAACGTATTTTAAAAAATCTTCCAAAAATAAAATTAATTGTACTTTTACGTAATCCTGTAGATAGAGCTTATTCAAATTATCATTTAGGTGTAAGATCTGGAACAGAAAATCTATCATTTGAAGATGCAATAAAACTAGAAATAAAAAGATTAGAAGAAATTAATGAAGAGTCTAAAAGTAGTATAGAAAAATATGCAATTCGTAGATCATATCTTGCAAAAGGATTTTATGCTGATCAATTAAAAATTTGGTTTGAAATATTTAATTCCAATCAATTATTGATTATTTCAACAGAAGATCTAAAATCAAATCCTCAAAAAGTAATAAATAAAATTTATAATTTCTTAGAAATACCTGATAATCATAAGTTAATTCCAGAAAAACAGAAAAAAGCAGTGTATCCAGAAATGAAAAAAGAAACAAGAGAATTTTTGATTGATTTTTATAAAAAAAATAATACAGAATTATTTAGTCTAATTGGACAAAAATTTGATTGGGATAAATAATTTGAAAGAAATTATCTATTTAAGAAAGTAAAAAATAGAATATTCTAAAAACCATTACATTAGTATAGATTGAATTATTAAAATTATAAATGCAAGATAATGGAAATAATGAAACTGTTTGGTGGCAAAAAATTAGAATTGATGAATTAGAAACTGCTTTAGAAGTATTTCCTAATCGAAAAAATTTAAAAATTTTAGAAATTGGTGGTCGTGATGGATTTCAGGCAAACATAATTTCTAAAAAAGGACATAAAGTTACTTCAATAGATATCAATCCATTATCACCACAAATTCACTTAGTTCAAAAAGGAGACATAACTAAATTGAATTTTGAAGATGATTCATTTGACTTAATTTATTCTTCAAATATGTTACAAGAAATTCACAATATTGACAAAGCCTTTATGGAAATGAAAAGAGTACTAAAAAAAGATGGAATTATTATTCATATTGTTCCATCAAGTTGGTGGTCAATAATTACAAATTTTTGGCATTATTGTTTAATTCCTAAATATTTAATTAAATCAAATAAAATTCAGCAAATTTTTAATTCAAAGATAGAAAAAAATAGTAAAAACAAACAAAATGATAAAAATCCTAAATCATCAAAAAAAAATCTAAAAAAATTATTTTTCCATCCATTGGGTGCCAATACAAGTTTTATTCATGAGATTTTTTATTTTTCAGAATTTTATTGGAAAAAATTGTTTAATAAAAATCAGTTTAAAATTATTGAGAGAAAAAATTGTCCATATTTTTATTCTGGATATTCAGTATTTAGATTTAAATTTTTAAAATTAAGAAAATTTTTAGCAAAAATAGGTATGAGTAGTTGTTTTTGTTTTACTATGAAAAATAAATAAAAATTTCAATTAAGAATCAATATTTTTAAAAAATTTAACATCTTTTTTATTTGCAAACGTTCTTTCATCAGCATGTTTGTTAAATTCTTTTTGTAATTTTATTATTTGATTTAATTCATCATCAGATACAGATTCATTTTTAGATTGCTTAACTAATAATTCAGTTAATTTTAAATTTAATTTTATTAATATTTCAGAATTCACTAACATTCTAGCTTGATATGGGTTACTTTCCATCCAAATATCAGCTTCAGATCTATATGCAGGGGTTCTTTTCCAATGAGCATATCCTACTAAAATTAGAAGAGGAATTCCAATTGAAACAATAATCAAAACATATTGTAGAAAACTTGGAAAAATTGTTTGTAATATAGGGTATTTTTCAATTGCAAGATAATATGTTACTGTAAGAGTATTCAGAGCAGCTAATGCGAAAGCAAAATAGCTTGACCAACCACTCCTAAAGTAAAACCAAAATCTAAATCCTAAATTTTCTTTCAATATTTGATTTTAATTTTTCAGCTATATCAAGTTCACTAGTGTCTAATTCTAACCTAAAAACTGGATATAATTGATATCAGATGAAATTTAATATTATAAGTAATTTGAAATAAAATGATTAGAAATGAAGTTGTTAATTGCTTATGGAAGTCAAGGTAAATTTTTTCATTTAAAAGAATTTTCAATTGCTTTAGAAAAATTAGGTGTTAAAACTATGCTAGTTAAAGATACGGATTTTAGTACCGGTTTTCCAAGTAAAAGACCGCAAGAATGGTTTGTAACAAATAAAAAGTTCAAAAGATTGATTGATGAATTTTCTCCAGATGCAGTATTTATTGATAGACAATCACATTTTGGAATTGATGTATTAAAACAGAAAATTCCATTATTTGTTTTACTAAGAGGGCATTATTGGTCAGAAATTGAATGGGCAAAAAAAACATTATACAAAGGACTAATGATGAAGATGGTTATTTCATTTAGAAATAAAATTGCTGAAAAAATTTTTAGAGATGCCACTGCAGTTTTGCCAATTTGTAAATATTTAGAAGATGTTGTAAAAGATCATCATCCAAATCAAACAACTCTGCCATTTTTAGAAGGAATTGATGCACAGCATTGGTATAATGTTGAAGGGTTAAAGCTAAAACATCCTTGTATAGGATTACTTCAAGGTGCAGATTGGTGGGGCAAAACAAAAGAAATGCTAATTTTGAAAAAAGTAATGAAAGAATTACCAAATGTTAATTTCTATTGGGTGGGAGATGGAGTATACAGAGAGAAAATAATTTCTCAGCTAGATGAATTTGAAAATTTTCATTGGCTAGGACACTTGCAATATCCTGAAAAGGTTAGAGAATTTCTTAGTGAAATAGATGTTTATGCATTAGTCAGTGGTATGGATTTGGCTCCATTGACATTAAAAGAAGCTCAATTAATGAAAAAACCAGTTATTGCAACAGATGCAGGAGGTATTTCAGAAATGATGCAAAATGAAAAAACAGGATTTTTAGTAAAGGAAGGTAACTCAAAGGATCTCATAGAAAAAATATCACTTTTATTAAATGATGAAAAATTAGCCTTAGAAATGGGTGAAAATGGCAGAAATTTTGTCATTAATACATTTAGTTGGAACGTGATTGCAGATAGATTTTTAAAATTTGCAAAAAATGAATTAAAAATTAAGTCAAAATAGTATCAGATTTCATTTCTTTGGTAATGAATAGCCTATACCAAATTTCAAATGCTAATAAACCAAAAAATTTATTCACATATTTTACATTAAGATTTTCTTGATCAATATATTTTAAAATCCAGTCTTCGTTAATCCATTTATCTTTAACAATTTCTGCATTTAATAAATAATTTTTACAGATTTCTTTCCCATAAGAATTCCAAAGATTTACTGTATTAACACTAAATCCCTGCTTTTGTTTCAAAATTAATGAATCTAAATTATATTTTTTTAATATATTTTGTAATGGAAGTTTACCAATATTTTCAGTTTTAGAATATTTTTGATTTACATCTAAAGTTGCTGCATATGAAATCAATTCATTTGATAGTAAAGGGGTAATAGAAGTTAATTCAAAATGATCATTAATTTTACAATTAATTGGAGAAAAATTATTCATTAGTTTTCCATTATAATCTGCAAGAAAAACTTGGTCTAGATTAGATAAGTTATTATCAAAATAGGGTGAAATTTGATCAAATATAAAATTCCAATTAAAGGGGATTTTTTCACCAAAAATTAATTCTTGATCGTCAACACTATCTCTTTCATGACATTTCAAATATGCTTGAGTTTTCTCCAATATAGAAGATTTTGAATTAATTAGTGACAAAAATTTTGAATATCTAAAAGTATATCCTCCAAATACTTCATCTCCACCATCACCTGCTGCTAAATAATTTGAAAAATTTTTGGATTTTTTGGCTACATAATACCAATGCAAATCCCAAAATGGGAGTTTAGTGATTGAAATAGCCTTTGGCAGTTCTTTGAGATAATTTTCCACAAACAATGTATGGTGAGTTATATCAAAATGATTAGCAATTTTTTCTGCAGTTTGGGTTTCATCAGCACTATCTGCAAATTTAATAGAAATTGCATCAATTTCTAAATCAGGTAATGTTTTTTTAAGAAAAGCTAAAACTAGAGTTGAATCTACCCCACCGCTAAGTGCTAAGGATATTCTTTTAACATTTGAATTTTGAAATTTTTCTAATATGTAATTTTCAATAGTCTTCTCAATTTTATCTAAAGAGTAATCATTAATTTTTGGAAAAAAATTTTTTGGAGTTATTTGGTATAATGATGAATTTTGAGAAGGATCATATCTTAAAGTCAGGATATTTTGTATTTTATTAGGATCTACTTGCATATCGCTAAAAATTACCGGAACCAAGTGATCTAAAAATTAATTTAGATTTTTTTGCATCATCAATATCAAAAATTCTTTTTGTGTCAACAATTACAGGCATTTCTATTTTTGATGCAATAAATGATGGTTTCAAATTATTGAATTCTTTATGAGCAGTTAGTAAAACAACAGAATCTACATTTGATAATGCTTGTTCAAAATTATTTTCTGTTTGAATTTCAAAAACATTCATTGATTTAAAAAATGGATCATAAATTTTAATTTTTGCACCTAGTTCTTTTAATTTTTGAATTACAATTTCTGCAGGAGTTATTTGAATATCTTTTACTTCTGGTTTGTATGAAATTCCTAGTACTAAAATAGTTGAATCAGAAATTTGTTTATTTGCTTCTTTCAAACCACTAATGATTAATTCAATTACATAATTAGGCATATTTTCATTGATTTCTCTTCCAATTTTTACAAGACTTAACAATTCATTATCAAATTGTTTTGCGGAATTTAACATTTGATATGAATTTACAGGTAAACAAGGGCCACCAACTCCTGGACCAGGATAATGAACTTGGAAATTATATTTTCTTTTTGCAGCTTCAAGTACTTCTAATGTATCAATACCAAGTTTATCAAATAATAAAGCAAGTTGATTAACAAATGCAATATTCAAATCTCTAAATACATTTGTAGTAAGTTTAACTGCATTTGCAGTTTTACAATTAGGCATTGGGATTAATTCTACTGGGAAAACATGTTTGTAAAGTTCTGTGATTTTTTCTCTAGTTTCTTCATTAATTGCACCTACTAATCTAGGTAGTTTTGTAAAATCAGTCATTATTTCTCCAGGATTTGCAGTTTCTGGACAAACACCAATAGAGAAATTTTCTCCTGCAATCAAATGCTTTTTACCATTTTCAATTATTTGAATTAATTCATTTTCAACAAATCCTGGTTCAATAGTACTTTCTACAACTACCAAGGAATCAAATTCCAATAAATCTCCAAGTTGTTTAGCTACTGATTTTAATGCAGAATAATCGGGTATATTTTCATCATTCATTGGTGTTGGCAAGGATAATAAAATTACATTTGAATTTGGAACAATTTCTTCAATTTGTGTACTAGCATAAAATGTCTTATTTGTTACAACCTCATTGAATATAACATCATATCCAGGTTCATCTTTTAATGGATAATCATTTGAATTAATTTTATTTACTAATTCACTGTTTATGTCAATGCCTATAGTTGGTAAACCAGACTTTGCAAAGGATAGGGCTGTAGGTAATCCAATTCTTCCAACTCCAATTACACAGATTTTTAAATTCCCATTAAGGATAGAAGAAGAAAAATTAACTAAATTTGTTGAATTTTTTAAATTATCATTCATGATCTACTCAAATTTTTCTATTTTTTATACTTTAATCAAAATCAAATAATTTTAGTTAATTATTTCATACAAATAGTCTATGAATATGATAGGCTTCGGCATATTCTAGACCAATTTCATTTCCTCTAATTCGTGCTAAAGCAGTCAAACTACTTCCATCACGTTGATCAGCACGAATTTGAGTTTTATACATATTCATAGCTTTAATTTTTTTGTTAATTTCACTTTTTGATAAATTGACATAAAAATTTGGAGAAAATTTTCCAAATTCTGAAGCAGCTGACCAAAAGTAATATTCTGGAGATTCATATGAAACAACAAGATGTGGTAAGTGAGAAGTTTTTTGAGAGTGAGGTCTTAAAGCTGCAATTGCTACTTTGTATGCTTGAGTATGATCTTGATGTGTAGAAAATATAGTGGGAATTGCAACAATAGTAGGCTTTATTTTAGAAATTGCAATCTTACTTCTGAATCCAAGTAATTCAATTAATTCCTGTTGTGGCATTGTATCAATATGAATAATTTCGTCATTATAATGTGCAATTTCATATTTGTCAATGTTTAAAAATTTTGAAACATTAGAAACTTCTTTTTTCCAATCTTCTTTAGTAATTCGTGGTCCTTCAATTTTATTAAATCCACCTAAAGATAATATTTGAACATAAACTTCACCGCCACCTTTTTTGATTTTATTAATTAATCCAAAACAACCCATTACTTCATCATCGGCATGAGGAGAAATAACAAGTAGTCTTTCCTTTTCTAAATTCAATAATTATCTCCAATAACAAATCATCATTACACCATAAAAGCATATTGTCTAAAATTAAAAAATTAATCATAAAAAATTCAATAAATTTATGAATACTAATTTTAAAATAATTATATGAATATAGCTGTAACAGGTGGAGCAGGATTCATTGGTAGTCATATTGTTGAACGACTAGTAGAAAGAGGAGATAATGTAATTGTAATAGATAATCTGATAACAGGTAAAAAAGATAATTTAAAAAAAGTATGGAATAAAATAGATTTTTTAGAAATAGATATAAGAAATTTTGATGAACTTAAAGTAAATTTAAAAGACATTGATGGAATTTTTCATGAAGCAGCATTAGCATCAGTACAAGATTCGTTTGTTAAACCAAAAGAATATCATGACGTTAATGTAAAAGGTACAGAAAATATTTTTCAATTAGCAAAAGAATTTGGATTTAAAGTTGTATATGCAAGTTCATCAAGTGTTTATGGAAATCCAATTAAAATTCCCATAACCGAGGAATCCGAAAAAAATCCAATTAACCCATATGCACAAACAAAATTAGATGATGAAAATTTGGCAAAAAAATACACTGATGAGGGTGTCAGTATAATCGGATTAAGATACTTCAATGTATTTGGTGAACGACAGTCAAAAAGTTATGCAGGAGTAATTAAATTATTTCTTGAAAGAATTCAAGAACATGTTCCACCAATTATTAATGGGGATGGTTCACAAATTAGAGATTTTGTTTATGTTAAAGATGTAGTGCAAGCTAACATTATGGCATTAGAAAGTGATATGAAAACTGGATTTATCAATATAGGAACAGGGAAAACTGTTTCAATTTTAGAATTAGCAAATCAAATAATTAAATCATCTAATTTGGAATTAGATCCAATTCATCAAGATGCATTAAATGGTGATGTAATGGAAAGTAAGGCAGATGTGTCATTTGCAAAGAAATTACTCAAGTGGGAATATAAAATGGAATTAAATGACTGGTTGGATTATACAGTCTCAAATTTATTGAATAACAAAAAATAATAATTATAAGAAAAGTATTATACTTAATTTTAAAATTAATGTATTAACTTGAAATTACTAATTGCAGGATATGGATTAAGATATATTCATTTGAAAGGATTTGCCAAAACTCTAGAAAAATACAATATTGAATGTAAAGTTGTAGTGGATTCAGATATAATTGATGGATTTCCAAGTAGAAAAATAAAAAATTGGTTTCAATCTAAAAAAAAATTCAATCAATTAATTAATGAATTTAAGCCTGACGCCGTATTTGTTGATAGACAAAGACATTTTGGAATTGCTACGTTAGAAGCAGGAATACCATTGTTTGTACATTTGAAGGGTGATTATTGGAAAGAAATGGAAATGGCAAAAAAAACATTATACAAAACAATACCAAAAAGAATAGCTCTTAGGCAATGGGATAAAATTGCTAAAAAATGTTTTGAGGGGGCAACAGTAATTTTACCAACGTGTAAACATTTGGACGTAGAATTAAAGAAGAAATATCCAACCAAAAAATCTGAAATTTTTTATCAAGGAGTAACACCATCAGAATGGATTAAAGAAGAAATTATGGAATTGAGACATCCTTGTGTTGGATTATTACAAGGTGCAGTGATTTGGGAAAAAGCAAAAGAAATGCTTACTCTAAAAAAAGTCATGGATGCCAGGCCAGATATCACATTTTATTGGGCCGGAGATGGTCCATACAAAGATCAAATTCTTCCAGAATTACAAAAACATAAAAATTTTCAATGGTTAGGAAAATTAGAACATCCAACAGAAGTAAAGAAATTTCTTAGTGGAATTGATGTATACGCATTGATTAGTGGAATTGACATGTCACCTGTATCATTATTGGAAGCACAAATTTTAGGAAAACCAATTATTGCAACTAAAGTAGGAGGAATTCCTGAAGAAATTATAGATGGAGAAACAGGATTTTTAGTAAAAAAGGGTGATCATGAAGATATTATATCAAAAATTTCAATATTATTCAATGATCAAAACAAAGCAAACCAAATGGGAGTAAATGGAATAAAATTTGTTAAAGAAAATTTTGACTGGGAAAAAATTGCTGAAAAATTTATCTTAATGTCAAAAAAATATTTAAATTGATTATTTTTTTAATCCAGTTACGCTTATTCCACTTTCAATTTCTTTAAAGCTAGTAATTTTCAATTTTGTTTGTTTAAACCAATTTTTTACTTCTTGAGGGGTATGTCTAAATGCAAATTTTGGAGAATACCAATCAAAATTTACACCAATACTTCTTTCCAAATTATCAGATTCATCCCAAAAACATTTTAAAAAATGCCAATATACAAATCGCTGTACGTCATATTCCCCTGCTTTTACACCCAGTATAGGAATATCATAAGGTATTTTTATTTTCTTTTTTAATTGAGAAAGACTTTTTCCAAGATATGCCATTTGTTTAGAAAAGTCATTACAATCCTTAACAGACATTTTTACAGTTTTACTTCGAATATAATCATCGACATATTCTCTAACTGGTGCTTTTTTATTATAAACATAAATAGAAATATGTCCATTTGTTGTAAGAAATTTTGTCAGATACTTAAATGAAGTTCCTGTATTTTTTGTATGATGTAACACTTGATCTGAATAAATATAATCAAAGAAAGTTTTTTTGAATGGTAATTGACGAAGATCAGCTTGTAAAAAATGTACATTAGGTAATTTCCCATATTTTGCATATGCAAAATCGATACTTTCACTTGCATCTAAAGCAAGAACTTGAGAATTTTTATTTGCAGAAAGGAATTTTGCACTATTTCCAATCCCAGTTCCTGCATCAAGAATCATACTTTTTGAAGATAAAAATTTATTAAAATTTTCTAGTGTTTTCCATCCATATCTATCTAAAAACCATTTTCGTTGAAAATCTACCCAATCTTTTTTTTGATGATTTTTATGATGTTTTTTCCATTTTTCACTAAATGCGTCTTCTGTTTTTATAAAATCTTTTGTTTTATCAACAACAAATCTTGGAATACCTTTTGTAATTTTAAAATCATCCTCACATTTATCACATTTTATCAATCCTTCAATTATTTCAGAAGCAATTTTTTTCTTAATTTTTACAGTTACTGATTTCCTACAAGTTGGACAAACTAAAAAATCAATAAGTTTTTGTTTCATTAAGCAAAAATTTTCAAATACTAAATAAAAACTATGATTAAAAGTATAGTAATTTCTTATTTTTCATATAATTCAATATATTTTTCAATTAAAACATCCCAGGTGAAATTTCTAGTAATAAAATCAAATGCATTTTTAGTCAGATCATCAATTAATTGAGGATTTACTAAGAGATCATTTATTTCTTGGATCATTTCGTTAGGATTTTCAGGCGATATCAAAATGCCATTTTTTCTATTTTCAATTATTTCAGGAACACCACCAACACTTGTTGCTATGACAGGTATTTTCAAATAAAATGCTTCTTTAATTACCTGTGGAATACTTTCCATTCTTGATGGTACAACTAGAATAGTTGATGATTTTAAAATAGCCATTGTTTCTTCCCATGGAGAATTTGTACAGTAAATTACTTTTCCATTAAGTTTAGATTCAATATTTTTTAAAATATCAATTCCCTTTTCAAAGCTATCACGACCAATGTAAATAATTTGATTTTTATTTTTTTTAAGTTTAGGAATTTTAGTAAATTTTTTAGTATCTAATGGAGCTGGCAAATATAAAAAATTTGTATTCATTTTTTTATTGTAATGTTTTTGAA
>Ga0315315_10000498_pt1 | contig 33098 bp, 29 predicted proteins | sample M140m3416metaG_FD_203699 | JGI IMG/M metagenome (GOLD analysis project Ga0315315, IMG submission 203699) | Ammonia-oxidizing marine archaeal communities from Monterey Bay, California, United States - M1 40m 3416 | ecosystem: Environmental > Aquatic > Marine > Intertidal zone | place: USA... | reverse complement strand
TGGATATTACAGTAAGAACATTGCCATTAAAACTAAAACACCAATAACTGCGACGGTTCCCCACAATACAAACTTAGTAAAATTATTCCACGTATTTTTATGGTTTTCGTTATCCATACAAAATTATTTTTGTCTGGCCTTATATTTAGGGTTCATTTTATTAATTACATAAACTCTTCCTCTTCTTCTAACAAGTTTTGAGTTTAAGTCTCTTTTTTTAACAGATTTTAATGAACTTTTTATTTTCATAGTTTTAAGGTTTAGCCTGGCAAAGTCCTACTCTTCCATGTCTTAAGACAAAGTACCATCGGCGCTGAAAAGCTTGACTTCCGAGTTCGGGATGGGATCGGGTATTACCTCTTCGCTATAATCACCAGGCGCGATATTTATACCTAAAGAAAAATTATAGTCAAAGATAATTTTGCTCTAGAGATTTGATATTTATGAAACTTTTGGCTAAATCCTTGTTATTTTTTTTGATTTCATCAAAAAAATTCCAGGCCAAAACTAAAACCACTGGATTTTTAAGTTTTAGTTTATCTTTTGAAATAATTTGAATATTTACTCCAGGTATGTATTTTTCATGTTTTAACTTATTATCTTCAATTATAAAATCAATTTCCTTTTTTATATTAAAAAAATTAAGTGAAGTGGTCGCTTTTGCTGGAGCACCATATCCAACTATATTTTTATGCTCTTTCTTTAATTTTTGTAAATTATTTATTACATTTTTTTTTAAATTTTGTATTTTTTCTCCAAAATCAATGTATGTTTTTAATTTTTTTAATCCATATGCTTCCTCCTCTGCAATTAACTCTTTCACACTTTTATCAATTGAAACATTTTCATCGTGACTGATATAAACTCTAATTGAACCCCCATGAGTGTTAATTCTTTCGACTTTAAATATAATTAAATCCAAAGTTTTTAAAAATTTATTTAATGTAGATAACGACCAATAATTTGTATGCTCATGATAAATATTATCAAAAGTCAAATCTTTAATAGTATTTAATAAGTACTGAACCTCAATAACTATTTTACCTTCGGGTTTGATTAATTTTTTCATTGATTCAGCCATTGATTTTAGATTATCCGCATGAGCAAATACATTAGAAGCTAATAATAGATCTGCACCATTTTTAATTGGATTAGTAGCTTTTTCATCTAAAAAACCATGAAAAGTATTAATTCCATTTTTATTTGCAAGATCAGCTAAATTTTTTGCTGGTTCTATACCTTGGATATTTTTAAACCCTAAATCTAGAAAAGGTTTTAAACCTATCCCATCATTACTACCAACATCAATAATATAAGAATCTTTATCTAATTTAAATTCTTTTACATATTTTTTTGCAGCTCTTTCGAAATGTTCTCTGAAAGTTTTAGTTGTAGATGATTGGTAGAGATAATTTGCGAACATTTCTTCACTATTCACTGAAACTGATAATTGGCAATTAAAACATTCTTCACAAACATTAAGTTCTAATGGGTACAGTTTGCTTTTATCATTTTTATTTTCAAGAAGATTATTTGCTAATGGTTGATAACCTAAGGATAATACTCTTTTCAATTTTTTTGAACCACAACATCTACAATTAAACCTGTAAATTGAACTTAATAATTCTTTCTCTTCATCATCGACGAATTTGTAAGGAATGGTATGAGTAATACCATAATTATCATGTTCTCTTTCACCTCTTACAAGATTTAAAAATATTGTATCTTCTGTAAATATCATTGTATGAGCAACATTTGGCTGCGTAACAATCATTTCACCCTCATTAACTACATGAGTTACTTTAGTTGATTTTTCATCCACAAGATCTTTATAAATACTAATGAATTGACCTTTTATAAGTAAACATTTTTGTTCTTGGACGGGATGATAATGATTTGCTCTCATTGTTCCTTTTTTTGACTCTATATACCCAATCATATTTATTGGTTCTGGAAGATCAAAATTACTTATTTTTCCTCTTTCATCTATAAATTCTCTTACGCCTCCAAAAGTATATTCTAAATTTTTATCAAATTTTTTAAATGACCATTTTGTTATCATTTCCTCAATACAGGTCTCTAGATTATTAACAAATTCAAAGCCCGTGTTTAATAGCTTTTTATTTGAGAGCGTATAGCCTTTATTAGGAACTTCATCATCTGTTTCAACTATTTTTATTTTAGGGTTAATTTTTTTACAAATAAGAGCAACTTCTTTTACAGTGGTGTTTTCTTTAGTTAGATTATAAATACCAGTATTAAATTTTTTATTTTCTTCTACAAATTTAAAACATCTAGCTACATCAATTAGTGGAACCAGACTTTTAAATTGTACCCCACCTCCAAAAAGCTTGATGACTCCATCTTGGGAAGCAATTTTCGAGAATAAATTTGGCATTATATTTATTCTCATTGTGTCTGTTGAAAAACCATAAACTGAGCCAAGTCTAAATATTACATATTTTTTTCCTGAGTTTATTATTTGGTTTTCATTAACAGCTTTACTGGATGAATAAGCTAAAAAAGTAGATGTTTTTTCATTTTCATCAACATTTGTTTTTGGTTTTTTTAATCCCTCAAAAACAACGTGTGTTGATGGAAAAACTATTGTTGCATTATCATTCATTGAATTAAGAATATTTTCAGTTCCTTCAATAGCAACTTGCTTTATTTTTTCGTCTTGATCAGGATTTGAATCTTTTTTGACATAAGCAACATCCGTTATTCCAGCCAAATGATGCACTACCTCAGCCTCCTTAACATAGGTTTTTATTTCATCTAAATTTAAAATATCAGCTTGTACAAATTTTATCTTTCTTCTTTTAAGTTCATTTACTCTTTCTGATATGAACCTGTTATCAACAGCAACTACTTCGTATTTCCAGCTAAAACCTGAGTAAAGTTTACAGAGTTCAGTTCCAATATAACCAAGAGCTCCTGTAATAACTATTTTTTTCATAAGGTTTATTTAAATCTACCAAATAATATTTGAAATATAACAGCAAATATATGATAAAATTTAATTTTTTTTCCTTCGTCATGAGATCTACCATTGTAGTTAATAGGTACCTCATAAAATTTTTTTCCATTTTTAACTACATTACAAAGTATTTCAGCGTGTTGTTCAAATCCATCTGTTTTTAAAGTCTCATTAATTATTAAATTTTTTTTAAAACATGCATAACAAGAATAAATATCAGTAAAAGTTGTGTTATAAATTATATTGAATAGAAAAGTCATAAACTTATTTCCAATTTTATTTAAAATATAATGCGATCTAGAGTAATCTGCATAATTAAATCTTGATCCAATTATGAGATCAGGCTCAACCATATGAATTAAATTCAAAAATTTTTTAAAGTCATCTGGATCATATTCTAGGTCTGCATCCTGAAAAGTTATGTAATCTCCATCAGCAACTTCTAAACCTTTTTTTACTGCATTTCCTTTACCTTTGTTTGTCGGATTATTAATAAGAATGTCAAAAAGAGATTTGTTACTCTCTAAAATGTCTAAAGAGTTATCTTTAGAACCATCATTAATTACAATTATTTGAATATTTTGATAAAATTTTTTTAGATTATTCAATTTTTGTAATACTGTTAAAATAGTTTCACCTTCATTATAAACAGGCACAATTATTGATAATTTAAAAGTTTCAGAAGTAGTCATAATTTAATCATCCATTTTAATAATCATTAAATATCCATTTTTTCTCTTTACTTCCAGTTTATTATAAGAACAAATAAATGGAGTATTCCAACAAAGTCTTCCTTGCCACCCATTTTTTTTATTATTTTCTATATCAGGATGATATATTTTTGCATATTTGCTACTAATATCTTCTCTAAATATATATTGATTATCTATTCTTTTAATTCCAATAAACATATCTTCCTCATTAATTATTCTAAAAATATTTTTTGAAAAACTAAAAAATAAAAAAATTGAAACAAATATAATAAATATTTTTTTTGAAAACTCTTTTGAATTTAAAAAGTTTAATAGAATAATAAATGATATAGTTATAAATATATGAACTCCAAATCTATATACTGGGGAAAAATTGAACCAAAAAATAAAATTTATAAAAATAAAAAAATAAAAAATTTTTTTTTCTTTTAAGATAAGTTTTTTACTTTCTGTTCTTTTAAGAAAAAAAATAAAGATAAAAATTGGCAGTATTATTGTTATTAAGTGCTCTAAAATTTCAGTATAATTTCTTTTTATCCAATATGGAAACCAATTCAAGTTTCTTAGGTACTCCTCTGGTGAATATATTTCCCTAGCAACAGAATAACTTTTATTAATTAATTCAATCTTCTTAGATAGATGAATATAATTTTCATTAAACCAACCAACATCAAAACAAGTGACATTAGTTGGAAAAAAAAGACAACCCGTATAAATAAACTGTTGAATAAAATATACTAAAAATAAAGAATATATAATCAAAAATTTATAACTTAATACATAAAATTTGAAATCCCGGAAATTTTTAAAATATAGATAGAATGTAAGAAGCAAGATGGGAACAGTACTAAATTTTATCAATATTGAGAAAATTGAAAAAGCTACATTGTAAAAAAATATTATTTTTTTTTCAGAAATTTCATCTGTTTCAAAATATTTCAAGAAATAATAGATACTCAAAATTGAAAAAATAATTGCTGGTATATCTACTCCAAATTCAGAGATTCTTGTAAATTTCAAAATGAAATAAAATAATATTATTAGTAAATAATAATCACTAACTTTAGTAATTTTTTCTTTAAATAAACTCTTAAATAAAAAAATTATAAAAATTGAAAATAAAATAAAACTTGGCAATGTAAGAAAGTCAAAATTCTTATCTTTTAAAAAAAAAATTGATGTTAAGTTTAACCAAATAGAATTATAAACATATGTTTTATCTATATTAGCAAAGCCAAAAACTATTTTTTCTTCTAAAAAAGCTAACGCATATGGAAGATGGTAATATCCAAAATCTTCATGATATTTCTGAGATATATACATTGGAATTAGAGGTAAAACTATCATTAAATATCTAATGTTAATTTTTTTTTGATCTTTAAAATAATTAAAATTTGCACTCTTAAGAAATATAATTAGGCCCAATATAAATAATGAAATATTAAGTAAAATATTGACCCTAAAGAAGAAGTGAAAAATTGTCACAATAAGTGAAAGAACAATTAAGCCAAAAAAAAAATCTATACAAAAATTAGTTTTTAAATTCCTGGTCATCACTGACCCAAAACCAATTATAGAAAATGATAATAAAACTACACCTATAAAAAAAATAAAGATTTGAGCAAAAAACATTAAAATTATCTCTTCGAGTTTCTAAAATCCTCTATTGTATTATCTAGCGCTTTTGAAAAGTTCATTTTAGCCTTCCAACCATTTTGATTTGCTAAAGAAATATTCAGTTTTTTTCTTTTAACTCCATCTAATTTTAAATTATTATCAAATTTAATCTTTACATTCGGATCAATTTTTTTTTTAATCAAATTAGCGTATTCTTTAATTGACATTTCTGTTGAAGATCCAATATTTATCAGTGATGATTTTGTTTTTTTTCTTAAAAAAAATTCACAAGCTTTAGCTACCTCATCAACATGTAAAATTTCTCTAAGTGGTTTGCCAGTTCCCCATAAATTTACAACTTTGTTTTTTTTCTTCTTACTGGCTGAATAAATTTTTTTTATAAGCGCGGGTAAAAAATGAGAGTTTAGTAGATCATAATTATCATTTGGACCAAACAAATTACATGGCATAAGGCAAATATAATTTGTTTTGTGTTGTTTGTTATAGGATTTAATCATTTGAATACCAGCAATTTTTGCTATGGCATAACTCTCGTTAGTTTTTTCAAGAGAACCTGTCATGAAATCTTCTTCCTTAATTGGCCTTTTTAAATTTTTTGGATATATGCAACTTGATCCGAACAAAATGAGTTTTTTAATTTTATTTTCAAAACTTGATGAAATTAAATTTGTTTGTATTTGTAAATTATCATTAATAAAGTTTGCTGGATAATCAATATTTGCTTTTATTCCACCAACTTTAGCTGCAGCAATGATTACTACTTCAGGTTTCCTAGATTTAAAAAATTTTTTAACAGACTTTTGACTTCTTAAATCAAGTTTTTTTTTATCAACCGTAATTAAATTTTTATAACCCTTTTTTTTAAGTATTCTTAAAATAGAAGAGCCAAGCATGCCCCTATGTCCAGCTATGAAAATCTTGCTACGAAAGTTTATCATTATAAATTTTCTAATTCATGCTCTATCATTTCATCAATTAAATCATCTATTGATATATTCGGTGACCATTTAAGTAATTTTTTGGCTTTTTGTGCATTACCCTTTAAGTAATCAACCTCTAATGGTCTAAAATATCTTTTTCTACATTCTATAAGAATTTTTTTATTTTCTAAATCAATTGCTTTTTCGTTAATACCTTTTCCAATCCATTTAATTTTTAATCCAATTTTTTTTACTGTCCTATTAACAAATTCTTTTATTGTAAATGTTTTTCCTGTACCAATAACATAATCATCTGGTTTTTTTTGTTGCAACATTTTCCACATAGCCACGACATAATCTTTAGCATGGCCCCAATCTCTTTTAGAGTAAAGATTTCCCAAGAATAATTTTTTCTGATGACCGTGTTTTATTCGAATTAAGCCTTGAACAATTTTTTTTGTTACAAAAGTCTCGCCCCTAATTGGACTTTCGTGATTGAACAAAATTCCATTACAAGCAAATATATTGTGAGCTTCTCTATAGTTAATTGTAATCCAATGAGCAAAACATTTTGAAACACCATATGGACTTGCTGGATAAAAAGGTGTTTTTTCATTTTGGAATTTTTCTTTAGTTCTACCAAACATTTCTGACGTTCCTGCTTGATAAAATTTCACTTTTTTTTCTAAACTTAAGTTTTTAATTGCTTCTAAAATTCTTAGTGTTCCAAGACTATTTACTTCTGCTGAATATTCTGGAACTTCAAATGAAACTTGAACATGTGATTGTGCTGCAAGATTATAGATTTCATCAGGTTTAGTTTTCTTTATTAAATTTAATATTGATGAAGAATCTGTTAAGTCACCATAAAATAGTGTGAAATTGGATTTTACATTTATATCTTTATAAATATCATCTATTCTTTGAGTGTTGATTGTCGATGATCTTCTTTTTACTCCATAAACCCTATAATTTTTTTTGAGCAAAAGTTTAGACAAGTAAGCTCCATCTTGTCCTGTTATTCCAAAAATTAGTGCTATTTTTTTCTTCATTTGGATTTTTATTTATATTATATATTCTGTATTCATTTTATTAAAACAATGCAAGTAAGTCTTATAACCTGCACAAACGATAGTGAAAAAACAATAAAAAATTGTTGTTTATCAGTTTCGTCACAATCTTATTCTAATATAGAGCATATCATTTTAGATAAAAATTCAAAAGATAACACAATATCAATTGTTAAAAAGTATGGAGCAGAAAACCTAAAAATATATCATCAAAAAAGCTCTGGTATTTATGGTGCTTTAAATGAAGGTATGAAAGCTGCTAATGGTGAAATTATAGGAATTCTTCATTCTGATGATCAGTTTGAAAATGATCAAATAATTTCAATTATTATAAAAAAGTTTATTGAAAATGATTTAGACATTCTTTTTTCAAATTTGTTTTATACAAAAAAAAATAACACTAATAAAATTATCAGAAGATGGTCTTCGAATTTAGAAGAAGGGATACAATCAAATTTATATTTAGATAAAAAAATTAATAATGGTTGGATGCCTCCACATACAACACTCTTTATAAAAAAAAATTTATTGAATGAAGTAGAGCATTATGATGAGAGTTTTAAAATATCCTCAGATTATGATTTTATGATTAGATTAATTAAAAAAATGAAATTTAAGATTTTTTTTTTAAATAGTTTTACCGTTAGAATGAGGGTTGGTGGAAATAGTAATAAAAATATCCAAAATATTTTAATAAAAATGAAAGAGGATTACAGAATAATGAAAAAATTTAATTTAAATCCTTTTAAGACTATTTTAATTAAAAATTTATCCAAAATTAGTCAATTTTTTTAATCTTTTTCATTGTAACTATTGCAGGAACATTTTCTGTTAACAAGATTACTAATTCGAACTCTTCATCATAATCTATATCTCTTATTCTGTTTCCTTTTAAAAAAATTCTTTCATTAGGAATTAATTCATCGAATTTATCATTTATATTCATAAGATATATGGAATTAGCTCTTAATGATGAAATCATCAAACATTTTGACCTACAAAAAGAATTTTCTTTTAATAAAATAATTTCACTTATACCTATTGAAGGCACATAATAATGCGTTGGCTCTTCAAAACCGAAGTTTGAATGTGATTTTTTAAATGGATCAGTTCCATCATAATTAGTTCCATAAGAAGCTATGTCCCATCCGTAATTTTTAATTTTCTTACCCTTATTAAGGATATTAAAATTAATCTCATCTCCTCCTTTTGGGCCATGTTCTGAATTAATTATCAAATTTTTATTTTTTATATATTTTAAGCCTTGAGGATTTCTGTGACCAATTGAAATAATTTCATGATCACCATTAACAACACTAATTTTAATAATTTTTCCTAATAAACTTTTTGTATCTTGAGCTATTTTTTCTATACCAGCATAGCCAGTAGCAAATAGAATATTTTCATCATCAAACCTTTCAATTCTTCCGCCAGAAAAAACATTATATTTTTTCCAATACTCTTTTGTTTGAAACATAATTTCAAAATTAATTTTATTCAAATTCAAATCTGCTTTGTATATGTTTATTGTAATACCTTTTTGATCTTCAATAATCATTGAAATATAAACTTCATTATTATGAAAATATAAATCTCTTATACCAATTAATTTTAAGTCATTTTCGTTTAGAATATCTTTTATATTGTTTGGCAAATCTTTAAATTCCAATTTATCTTTTAAAAAATTTTTTTTTTCGAAGTAAACAATTTTTCCTTCTCCCGAAATTACAAATATTTTTTCATTTTTAATCTCCGCATAATGCGCCCGTAAAGAATTTTCTTTAGCATTCCACCCTTGATTTACATCTAATCTTTTAAAAGGTAAAAAATAAAAATTTAGTTCATATTTTGAATCTCCTAATTCCAAAAATTGTTTTTTAAATTTTTGTCCATCATTACCTTGTTCATACTTTTTAATTTGTAACTCTAATAACTGGTTTTTTGCCTTAAGTTGAGGTATTATAAATAAAATATTTTTTATTTTTTTTATATAATGTGGTGAAATTATTGATTTAGTTAATTCAATAACTTTGTTCTGTTTATCATAACCATGTCTTATAATATCCCCTACCAAAGAAAATAAATAAAACCCTAAGACAAATATAATCAAAAGTAATAGTAATTTTTTCTTTTTTTTTAAATAATTCATAATAGTCATAATTGATTTTCAATAATTTGACATTTTTTTGTACCAGTTTAATGAAGACTTTACCACATGAGACAATTTATTTTTTTTTGGTTGCCATCCTATAAATTTAAATAATTTTTGAGGATTTGAGATTGATATAATTATATCATTTGGCCTTCTTTTCCCAATTTTAAAATTTATTTTGTTTTTAGATATAGAATTAAATTTTTCTAAAATTTGCTTTACAGAAAAACCATACCCATAACCACAGTTAAAAACCTTAAACATCTTTTTTTTTAAAAGTTTATTTGCTACTAATAAATGCATTTTTGCTAAATCTTCCACATGAATAAAATCTCTAATTGTTGTACCGTCAATTGTTTTATAATTATCACCATTGATAATAAAAAAAATTTTCCTAATTGAAGCAGAGCAAAGATTTAAAATTAAATTTTTTCCTTTTTTAATATTAAAACCACTGCGTAATTTTTTATCTACACCAGCTACATTGAAATATCTTAATATGATACATCTAATAATATTTTTTTTTTGTCTTAAAAAATTTTCTAATTTCAACTTGGATTTAGAGTACGGTGTAATTGGATTAAGCTGATCTCCTTCACTAATTCTCTTATATTTTATTCCATATACTGCTGCTGTTGATGAATATATAAATTTATTTACCTTGCTATCTAAACAAGTTTGAAAAAAAATTTTTCCTTTTTCAAAATTATTTTCATAATATTTTTCTGAAAATTTTAAAGACTCTTCATTGTCTGCAAAAGCTGCAAAGTGAAAAATAATATCAATTTTATTTTTCAACAATATTTTCTTAATTTTTTTTGAATTGCTTATATCTAATTTAAAAAAAAATGCTTTTTTTGGAATATTGTTTAAATTCCCTGTGGAGAGGTTATCAATAATTATTACCTCATGACCTTGATCAAGAAGATGATTGGAAACAGTGCTCCCAATATAGCCCGCCCCTCCAGTTACAAGTGCTCTCATATTAATTTTTGTATCCTAAATAAGAAATTAAAGAGATATAAATTATTAGATTAAGGATCAATATATAATAAGTTTCCATTTTGAATATCATAAGGATTGTTGGAAAAATACACATGCTAATGGTGATTAAAACTGTAAGAGTTTTGCTTTTGGTATATCTATCTAAAATATGATGGAGGTGATTAAGATCTCCTTTGAATGGATGCTTTTGATTTATAATTCTATAGATAAATAATCTTAGCATATCTATGGCCGGAACTATTAATATTATAAAAATTTCATCACCAAATAAAAAATTTTCAAAATATTTATATTGATAAATAAAACTACAACCAATAATTGAGCTAATTAAATAACAACCACCATCACCCAAAAAAATTTTGTTCTGATAATTAAGTAACCCTAAAAAAAACATACAGATTAACATCAAAATGAAAAATATTGGAATAAATCCTTTTACAATAAATATAATGAAAACAAATACTGTAAATCCTAATAATTGAAGATTAATTCCATCAAACATATTGATTGCATTTGCCAGTAAAGCAAAAGATAAAATCATAAAGATAAAGGAATAATTATTAAAGTAATAATATTTTTCTAAAAAAGTAAGTTTGATATATTTCAATTTCATTTCTGGGTAAAAAAGCAAAATCAGTATTATAGAAAAAATAATTAAAATTAATTTAGTATTTGGAGATAAATTTTTTAAATCATCTATTAAACCAACTATAAAAAAGAGAGAGCCTAGAATTAAAACTATATAAGCAAAATTATCGCTAAAAATAGCATTATCAATATTTAATATTTTTAGAAAAAAAATCACCAAATATAAGTTTATTAGAATTATTAAACCACCGATTAGTGAAACTGGTTTTTTGTGTTTTTTTAATTTACCATCAGGTTTGTCAAAAAAGATAAAGTTTTCAGCTATATTTTCAAATCTTAAGTAAATAATGAAATTAAACAAAAAAATAAATAATGATAAAAAAATTACTTTCATTTTTTTTTCTTAACAGAAATTTTTATGTAAATAAAATAATAAATCAAAAATATCTATATTTAGATTTAAGAATAAATATTGGTAAAAAATAAATAATTAATAATTTTAATTTAAGTAAAAATGATGGAAATTTGATTATATCAATAATTAAATTGAATCTTTTTTTATCAAAAAGTAAATGAATTATTCTAAGATATTCCAATTTTTGCAATAACAGAGATTTGTTCTCAGAAAAGGATTGATTCTTAAAATTTTGAGAATTTATCCAATTCTTGTACTCTAAATAAAACATTTTTCTATTATTGTGTGTAAAATTATTTTTGTGAATTCTTATATTTGCTAATTTTTTTTGAAAAGCCATTCCTTTAAATTGTTTTGAAATTTTAATAATCAAATCATAGTCTCCTATAATGTTATAACTTGAATTAAATTTTACTGATTTGATTATTTCTCTCTTTAAAATAGTTGTGCTTATTTTAACAACATAATTTTTTAATAAATCACTTAGTATAAATCCATATGGTAATTTTTTTTTATAAAAAGTTTTAAATTTATTCGTATTTTCATAATAATGATAACAATTACAATAAGAAAAACCATATTCTTTATTAGATGAAAAAAATTTTTTTCTGGAACTTAAAAAGTTTTTATCCCACCAATCATCAACATCAAGAAATGCTATAAAATTACCTTTTGTTTTTTTTAAGGCTAGATTTCTAGAGTCGTATAATTTAATTTTTTTTTTTGTTTTAAAATATTTAAATCTCTTATCTTTTATTTTCTTAAAAATTGAGGCACTTTTGTCTGTTGAACAATTATCTATAAAAATAACTTCAAAATTTTTATATTTTTGGTTAAGCAAAGATTGAAGTGTTTGAGACAAATATCTTTCACCATTGTAACAGTTTACAACAATACTAATTAATTTGTTTTTCATTATGGTATTTAAAATATAAATAAAAACCTATAGGGTAAAAATAAAAAATTGATAACCAGTTATTAAAAAAATTACCACTTGGAGCTAAAGGCCATAAATTAATAAATATTGCTGAAATAGCGATTCCCTTTGAAATTTCAAATTTATCAAATTTGTTTAAAGCATAAATTTTTTTTCTACAAACAAATATTTCTCTAACAACAAAAGTGAAAGCAAAAATTAACAATGAAAAACCAACTAAACCATTTGATACTAAAATTTGTACAAAAGTGTTATGGGGATGTGTAGAACAACCATCATTATTTTTTAAAATATAAATTTTATTTCTACATAAGTATCTGAATCCTTTTATTCCAGTACCAATAATCATATGATCTTTAAAAATTCTATAAGATAAAACATAATGTCCATGATGATCATGTGAAAAAATATATATTTTGCTAAATAATTTTTTCTTGTCCTTCTCATACCTTTCCTCACCTATTCCAAGAACTTGATCGAAAGATTTTTGAAACATTCTTGTTGATGGGTTTATATCTTTGGAAGATTTCAAATTCGGAAGGATTATAGAAAATGTGACAAAAAGAATACTTAAAAAAATGAGAAATTTTCTAAGATAATTTGAAATAAAAAAGATTGTTAAAAAAAACAAAATTAGCAAACCAAAAGATGTTCTTTCACCAGAAAGGTAAATTATAAAACATAATAAAGATATTAAAATTAAATAAAAAAAATTTATTTTTTTTTCATTTATTAAATCATTCATAACTAGATAAATTAAAAAAATTGGAATTGATCTCAATATAAAACCACCTAAAATTAGCTCTTCTCCAAAAAAGCTTGAAATTCTCTCTTTATAAATTTCTTTACCAAATAAATTTTTTCCATAGTAAAATTGTAGTAAAGAGTCAAAAATTAGTATCAAAAAAAAAATATTATAAAATAATACAATTTTTTTATCAGAAAATTTAAAATTATCTAAAATAAACCAAATAGATATAGCAAATAAAGGAATACGAAAATAAAGGATACCTCCTATCGTATAATCAAAATTATAAAAATTTATTAAAGTCGAAAAAAGTGTTGAAAGATAAAAAATTCCAAAAAAAATTATAAATCTATTAAAATAGAAAACTCTCTTTTCTCTAATTATTACAAAAAATGAAAAAAAAATTAATGAAATCAAAAATAATTCGGAAATTAAAGGTCCTATCAATAATAAAAAAGGGAATATAGCTATACCATAACCAAAAAATGAATTAGATATATTAGTTTGAGAATTCATCTTTAATTGTATTTAGTAATTCTGTTTTAAAATCATTCTTGGTATAAAATTTATTCTCAATGATTTTTTTTTGAATTTCTTTATAGTTTTTTAAAATATAATTAATAGTTTCTCTTATGTTTTTTTCATTCCTTTTGCAAACAAAAATTCCTTTCCTGCCATACACCACATGTTTTATCTCCTCAAAAATTATAATTGGTTTTAATCTAGCCAAAGCCTCTGAAATCACTTTTGGAAAACCTTCTGTATAAGAAGGTAATATAAATATTCGAGAAGAATCGTATAGATCAATCAAGTCTTGTGATCGAATTACAGGACCAATATAATGTATATTCTTATTTAAGTATTTTTTGTCAATTAATTTTTTTTCAGTTCCAGCAATAGTTAATTGATATTGACTAAAATATTTTTTAAAAATTTTTGTCAGGTAATAAACACCTTTTTCTTTTTTAAATCTTCCAACATATAAAAAATCAGTTTGAATCTTTTCACTACTTTTTGTTCTAACAAACCAATCATCTGTTAATTCAGATGGGTGTAAAATATTTTGAACATTTACACGACTAAATGTATTGGAAACAGCTATAATTTTTAGTTTTTTTTTAATTAAATAGAACATAATAGAATAAAGGAAATATCCAATAAATCCATACCGTATTCTATATTCTAAAAAACCATCACTTCTTAGAAGAACAAAGCCTTTTATTTTTTTTTTTAATAAAATTAATTTGATAAAAGAAAGAAAATTAAATGGTGTAATTGAAATCATCAAGATATTTAAATCTTTTTTGCCGATATTTTTTATTTCACTAAAATTGAATTTTTCATTAATCAAATAATCAAATTTCTCTAAACTCTGACGAGATATTAAATCTACATCATATTCAGAGCTAAGACATGATAAAATATTATTTAGATCATTGTTAGAGGTATATTTTTTTTCAGATATCCAGATCTTGTCATTACTTATCAAGTATAATTTTTTCATAGTTATTTTTTAAAATATTTAATGGTTTCCTTAAGCCCTTTTTCCAAATCTATTTTTGGTTCCCAATTAAATAATTTTTTTACTTTTGACAGGTTTGGATAAAGTTTTATTATTTCATCTTTTCTCAAAGGAATTTTACCAAATTGAGGCTTTCCACCTTTTGTTAATTTACAAATTTTTAAAATTAATTTTTTTACACTAATAGGTTTGCCTGATCCAATGTTAATTATTTCTCCCACTACATTATGACTTTTTAAAATTTTGAGAATTGCATTAATTAAATCATCTATATAAATAAAATCTCTTAATTGATGACCACTTGAACATTTAAATTTTTTGTTATGAATAGCATTCATGATTGTAATTGGAATCAATCTGTTCAAATCTTGTTTTGGTCCATAAACTAAATATAGTCTTATTACAGTTGCGGGAAAATTATATTTTTTTTTTAATCCCATTAAAAATTTAGTACTTAGTAGTTTTGCCTTACCATAAACTGAATATGTTTTTTGATAATTCCTTATATTTTCTTTTTGAGGGGATTTTAATTTTCCATATTCAATACTAGATCCAATTTGAATAAATTTTTTAATCTTTTTGTTTAAAAAAAATTCTGACAAATTTTTGCATCCATCATAATGACTTCTCATTGTTTTTTCTTTATGACTATGATCAACGTATCCCGCTAAATTCACAACATAATCATAATTCTGAGATAAATTTTTTATTAAATTTTTTTTTTTTGAAATATCAAATTTTATGTATTTAACTCTCTCTAGTTTCCTTTTCTTTAATGGCGATTTAGTTGAAATACTATCTACTGACCAATTTAAACTTAGACATTTTTTAGCTAAGTAATAGCCAATAAATCCAGTTCCTCCAGCAATTAGAATTTTATTTTTTTTCAATATGTTCTTTATTTCTAATTTTTTTCTCTAAAATTTCCTTATCTCTCAGTGTATCCATACAATGCCAAAAACCTTTATGTTTAAATGCAACAAATTGTTTTTTTTTTGTTATCTTCTCAAAAGGTTCTCTTTCTAAATATGTCTGATCATTATCTATAAATTTTATAAAATTTGGATTCATTACAAAAAAACCTCCGTTAATCCATCCTTCATCTAAATGGTTTTTTTCTTTAAAATATTTTACTTGATCTTTAGTTATTTTAATTGTTCCAAAACGAGCTGGTGGTCTTACCGCAGTAACAGTCACAAGTTTTTTTTTTTTCTTATGAAATTTCACCAATTTATCTAAATTAACACTAGACAAACCATCTCCATAAGTAAGCAGAAAATCAGATTTTAAATATTTACTTAATCTTTTAATTCTTCCTCCTGTCATTGTTTTTTTGCCTGTTTTAATACAATTAATTTTAATTCCTTTTTTTAATTTACAACTTTGAAAATATTTTTGGATTATTTCTCCTTTATAACCTAAAGCAATGTAAAATTCTTTATGACCAAATGAATTATAATGATCAATTATTCTGTGAATTATTGGTTTTCCAAAAACCTTTATCATGGGTTTAGGAACTATTTTTGTTAACTCTGAAATTCGAGTTCCCAATCCTCCAGCTAAAATTACAACTTTCATTTTATAAATTTTATTAATAATGATATAAGTAACCTTTTTCTATCAAATAATTAATTTTAAGTGAATATTTATAAAAATAACTATTCACAAACTTTGTATAATCTAAAAATTAAATTTTGATTAAAAAATCTACATGTAAATTAAAAATTATATATTGATTTTTTTAAGGTCAATTTTTGAACAAAATTATCAATAAGATAATAAGTTTATATGATAATAAAGTATACTATATTTTGATGAAATTTTTATTTATTGCCAATAATGATACTGACGGTGTTGGTCAAGTTGCTACAAATTTAGCCAGAGAATTAAATCTTTTAGGGCATGATACAAAAACGGTAGTTTTAAACAAAAAACTTAATGACAAAAAAGTTTTTGAATTAAAAAGATCTTTTGTAAAAAGGATTTTTGCTCATTTCATAAACTTGATAAAAATCGACTTAAATGAGTTATTTGGTTTTGGATTAAGCACTATTTACAAAAAAGATTTGTACAAATACATACAAAATACTGATGTGATAGTTATTTACACTTTTTATAAAATATTTTCCATTAAACAATTAAATGAAATTTTAAGTCTTAATAAAAAAATTTTTTTAAGACCTCTTGATATTGAGATGGCAAGTGGTGGATGTCATTTTAATATGAATTGCTCAAAATACACCAGTGACTGCAGTAACTGTCATAAAATAAGATTACCATTCAGATTTATTCCAAAATATAATTTTTTAAAAAAAAAACAAATTATTAATAAATTTAAACCAAAACTTTTAGTTCAAAATAATTATGTAAAAAAACTTTTTGACAAGTCTTCAATATTTAAAAATATTGAAAAAAAAGTTTTATATATTGGTACAAACAAAAATCGTTCTACTAATATAAGTAAAATGTCAGCAAGAAGAAAATTAAATCTTCAAAATAATGAAAAAGTAATATTATTTGCTACTTTCAATTTAGCTTCATATATAAAAGGTGGTCATTTACTCATAAAAGCATTGAAGATTTTAGATAGAGATAATTTTTCAAAAAAAAATAAAATTACCCTGATTACTCTTGGTAAAAAAAATAGCTTTTCAATAAAGACTAATAATATTAGATGGAGACATTATGAACCTACAACATCTAATTTACAATTGAACCAAATTTTTAGATCATCAGATTTGATGGTTTGTCCTTCGTTATTTTGTTTTGGGCCACATATTGTTGAGGAAGCATTATTAAATAAAATTCCAGTTGTTGCTTTTGATGGCGGTTCATCACAAGATTTTATAAAAAATGGAAAAAACGGTTATCTAATAAAGAAATATAAAATAAATCAATTTGCTTTTAGTATAAAAAAGATTTTAATGAAAAAATTTTATTTTGATGTTTCAGCTTATAGAACAATTAAAGATAATTGTAATCCGGTAAATGAAGCAAAAAAATTAATTGAATTTTGTTCTAAAGAAAAAAATATTACTCAAAACTTATGAAAGTCTTAAATATTTATAAAAATAAAAAAATAATAATAACAGGCCATACAGGTTTTAAAGGTTCTTGGCTAAGTCTATGGCTAAATTATCTAGGCGCTAAAGTTTATGGTATTTCTGATAAAATTTTAACTAATCCATCAAATTTTAGAATAAATCCAAAGAATATTTTTAGAGAAAGTTATTTTTTTGATTTAAAAAACCAAGAAAAATTAAAATCTGTAATAAAAAAAATAAAACCTGATTTTATTTTTCATCTAGCAGCACAAGCACTGGTCAAAAAATCATACAATGATCCTTACTCAACGTTTATTTCAAATTCTATTGGAACACTAAATCTACTAAATAGTCTCAAGAATATTAAGTTGAAAAAAAAATGTTCTATAGTTCTTATTACTAGCGATAAATCTTACAAAAATAGAGAGATTAAAAAAGGATATACAGAGGAGGATTTATTAGGTGGTCATGATCCATATAGCGCATCTAAAGCATGCGCGGAATTAATAATAAAATCGTATATAGAATCTTTTTTTAAAAAAAATAATCAGCTTAGAATTGGAGTCGCAAGAGCAGGTAATGTTATAGGAGGAGGTGATTGGTCAGATGATAGATTAATCCCAGATCTTTTTAGAGCATATAAAAAAGATAGCCCATTAATTATTAGAAATCCAAATTCTACTAGGCCGTGGCAACATGTTTTAGAAGCTTTAAATGGATATATGATATTAGGCCAAAAATTATATACCAGTAAGCAGCTACATGGTCATGCATTTAATTTTGGACCAAAAAATAGATCTTCCATAAGCGTTATTAAGTTAATTAAAATGTTAAATAAAGAATTAAAAAATATTAAATGGAAAATAGTCAAGTCCAAAAGTAAATTTGAATCTAAATTGTTGATGTTAAACAGTAAAAAAGCGCTTAATTATTTGAATTGGCAATGTGTTCTAAAAACCGAAGAAACTATAAAGTTTGTAGTGGAATGGTACAAAAATTTTTATAGCAAAGAAACTATTGTGATGTCTGAATTTTCCATCCAACAAATAGAAAAATATACAAAAATTATAAAAAAAAGACTTTAATAATAATAAAAATTTAATTTTTTACTTAGTGTTAAGTATTTTTAAAATTTCAGTGCTTTCTATTAATTTATAAGCTAAAAAGGAATTAGCTTCAAAGGTTGTATGGCCTGAATTATCAGTATGAATTTTTATATCTTTATGCAAAACTTTACATCTTTTGTTATCAAGATTACAAAAAATATTCATATCGTTCAAGAAAACAGCTTGATTTTGATTTGAAATTTTTTCAACTCTATTATTAACATCATTTACTCTACTCCAGTTTATTGAATTAAAGTATTTTTGTTCCATTTTTATTAACTCTTCCCCAGTTGGAAGTTTTCCTTGTGATAAATAGTATTTGTCTAAAACAGTGTTTTTTTGAAATAAACTATTCATAATAACAAAATTATTGTACTCAATTTTTGGATTAAATTTTTCATAAATACCAGTTACATTAAATGACGGTGTAAGAGAAACAACAACTACTTTTTTTTGTTTATTTTTAAAAAATTGAATTACATCTTTTAAGTGAGCTATATCATTATCTGTCCATCTAGTCTTAAGAAAAATTGTATCAACTTTATCTAAAAGTTTTATTTTACTAATAAATTCTCTTTCCTTTTTAAACTCAAGTTTTCTGAAACAATTAGTCTTATCTTTTTCTTGAATAAAATTTTTAATACATTCTATTTGTATTAATGAGTACAAAATATTATAGTTTTTTGTAATATCAGATGACTCATTTAATAATTCAAAAAATTCTCCACCATGAGAATTGCCTAAAACTAAAATAGTTTTTTTATTAGGATCTAAATTTGATTTATAATCAATAGGTTTTACCCTGTTTTTATCATAATTGATTATAAAATTTTTTTTATCATCTGATATATTTATTCTTTTGGATAAACCAGAATTATTTATGATTATTATTCCTAAAAAAATTAATAAAAACGTAAAACCAAAATAAATTATATAAAAAAGTTTCGATTTGATTATAACAAAGTTTCTGAAAATATTTTCAACATAATAATATGAAATTGTTGAGATTAGGAAAAGTGGTATTAATAATAAAAATTTATTAAAACTTGTGAGCAATATATCAAAACCTGTAATATAAAAAAAAGATACAAGCGGATAATGCCAAACATATAATGAGTAAGAAATAGCGCCAGTAAAAACTAAAAATTTTGTATTTAAAACCTTTGAAAAGGTAGATTCTATATTTCCTAAAAGTATTATAAAAGAAGTACCAATCATTACTATTAAGAAAAATATTCTTTTAAAGACTAAATATTGATAACTTAGAGAAAAAATCAAAATTAGAATTAAAAAAATAAAAAGTAACAAATTAATTGTTTGTTTAGAGCACCTTTCATTTATATAATTTCTTAGCGAAAGTTGATTATATCTAATTAAAACTCCTAACAAAAATTCCCAATACCTTGACCCTGAGAAATAAAAATTAAAATTTATTTGATTATTCAATACAACTAAGTTAAGAACTATTGAAGCAGCAAACAAAGTAATAAAAAAAAAATTAAATTTTTTTAAAATCTGATTTCTAAAGACAATAATAATTAAAGAAGTAAAAATATAAAACTGCCACTCAACAGACAATGACCAAGTATGTAATAGTGGTCTTTCTATACCAGTTATTGCTCCATATTTTTCAAGAGTTTCCCAAAAATAAAAGTTTGAAGCAAAGAAAGTATTAAAAATCGTATCATAACCTAATTGTATATATCTTTTAGGTAATAAGAAAAAATAACCAATTATTAATAATGTAATTAATAAAAAGTAGAGTGCAGGAATTAATCTTCTTAACCGTTTTTCAATAAATGGTAAAATTTTAAAAGAATTATTTTTTTCCAATTCTCTTAAAACTATATTTGAAATTACATAACCAGAAATTATGAAGAATATATCAACACCTATAAAACCTCCTGAAAAAATAGGATTGTTTTGATAGATAAAATTAAAATGATAACAAATTACCAAGATTACTGAAATAGCTCGTAAGCTTTGTATGTCGAACCTAAATGACTGCTTGTTCATAAATTTACTTAGATAATTTTGATCCTTATTTTAATTAAAAATTAAATTATTTATTACAATTTACCATAATTAAATCTTACAATTTACAATTTAAGTTTGTGTTGAAATGCTGCAATTTAAATTTATTTAAAGCAAGCAAGATATAAATTACTTAAAATTAAAAAATTTTTCATTAATTACTTTATATCATAAATAAAATTGTCTTAACAAATGGATTTACCAATCTATCTTTTAAGGATAATTTTTTAATCTGTGAATAACTTGTCCATTTATAGTTTTTTCCTTTTATTCTCTTATCATAAGGATCCTTTAACCTTACAATTGCATTCCAATTACTTTTCTTCCAAAATCTTGCACCTTCTTCATTATGAATGGTGAAATAAATTAATTCTACTCCTTTTTGTTTAATAACTATATCATAAAATTGTGGTAAACTTCCTCCATGGGCTCTATTCATGTTAGATTGTGTTGCTTGAAAAGAAGGTGAAATTTTTAATTTTGAGTCGTCTCCTGGTTCAATTTTTGCCTCAATTAAAAATTCAGTTCCATATTTTTCAGTTTGCCTACAAATAAAAGCTAAAACACCTCCATGTTTTTGAGTTAAAATTGGTTGTGTCCATGATTTCACTTCCCTATCCGCGGCTCCCATAGTTTTTACACCTTTTACTTTAAAAAATTGTCCACTCTTATGTTGGAGATTGCTATTTTTATCAAAACTCCATCCCTCACAATTATTTAAGTTAATTATTCTGGAAGATGATTTTACTTTTTTTTGTCTTTCGTAAAACCACTTTAAAATTGGTTTGATTTCTTGGTTTTCAGAATTTTTTAGACGCATCATTTCATCTTTAAATTTTTTTAAAACTTTTAAATTTCTTTTAAATTTCATTTTAATATTTTTTTAAAATGTTTATCACACTTTCAAGGTGTTTATTTGATAATTCTGGATACATAGGTAAAGAAAATATTTGTTTTGAAAATTTGTCGGTATTTTTAAGAATAATTTTTTTTTTATTCAAATTTTTATACCCTTTCATCGAATGTATTGGGAAGGGATAAGATATATTGCAAAAAATATTGTGTCTTTTTAAATAATTCATTATTTCATCTCTTTTTTTATGTCTCACAACATAAACATAATATGCATGAAAGTTATCATTATTTTCTATTGGTAAAGTTAAATCTGTTTTGTTCAGATTTTCATTATAAATATTTGCAATTCTTCTCCTTTTTTTTATATTTGAATTTAATCTTTTTAATTTAAAATTTAAAATTGCAGCATGAATTTCATCCAACCTAGAATTCACACCATGAAAATCTGAATAATATAATTTTTCCATTCCATATTTTCTTAATTTTTTACATTTTAAATATAGTTCTTTATTGTTGGTTACAATCATTCCACCATCCCCATATCCACCTAAATTTTTTGTAGGATAAAATGAAAAAGCCCCTAAATCCCCAAAAGATCCACTTGGCTTTCCTTTATACAATGCCCCAGAAGATTGGGCACAGTCCTCAATAACTTTTAATCTGTATTTTTTTGCAATTTTATTAATTGCTGAATAATTGGCAGATTGGCCATATAAATTAACTGGAATTATTGCTTTAGTTTTTTTTGAAATTTTTTTCTCTATTAAAGAACAATCAATTAGATAATCATCTTTATTTATATCTACGTAGATAGGCTTTGCTCCACAGGATACTATTGCGCACACAGTTGGAACTGCTGTATTAGAAACTGTTATAACCTCATCATTTTTCTTTATGCCTATTGCCATTAAGGCAATTTGAAGAGCATCAGTTCCACTATTAACTCCAATGGCAAACTTGGTATTTGTATATTTGGCAAAGTTGTTTTCAAAATCTTCTACCTCTTTTGATAAAATTAACTGACCTGACTGAAATACTTTATCAACTATTTTTAAGATATCATTTTTATTTTGTTTGTAATCTTCAAGATAATTCCAGACAACTATTTTAGATGATTTCATTTTTAATTTCTGTTGTTTGATTTAATTGTTTGTAAAAGAAATCAAACTTTTTATTTTTTATAATTTTAAATATCATATTAAAATACGTATAAAAAGTATTTTGATTTTGATAATAAATTTTCTTATTTTTATTGGTCTTTTTATTTATTTCTAACATTATTAAACTTTGATCTATAGGTGGTGAGAAAACATATTTAATTTTATACTTTTTTATGTCTGAATCTATTTTTAAGTAATTTTTATAAGATTTGTTAAAACTAAATGAACATTTCAAATTTATTTTAGAAGTCTTGGCTTGAAAAGAAAAACTATTTGAATTCCCTTTATAAAAAGTATGTATTTTTTTTTTAATAATAGGTTTTTGATTTTTGAATAAGAACTTAATCAAATATGCTGCATAAGGAGACATATCTTGATAACAACCACCGCCTAACTTAGACTTGTTTCTAAAATTGGATTTTTCTAGTTTTGGTATATGAAATGAGGTTGAAATTTTTGTAAATTTTTTAAAATCAATTTGATTAATTAATTCTTTAAATTGTTTATGATAATGAAAAACAATTGCTTCTGAAATTAATAATTTATTTTTTTTTGCGACCAATATTAAATTAAATAAATCTCTAGAATTTATTGTAATTGGTTTATCTATAATTATATGTTTTTTTTGTTCTAAACATTTCTTGGCCCAAAAATAATGTTTTGAATTAATTAGACTTATATAAACTATCTTGGCTCTGGTTTTTTTAATTGCATCTTGGTATGAGTTGTAAGTTTTTGCATAAGCTATATTTTTTTTTATTTTTTTTTTACTTGCTACCTCAATGCTAACATTTTTAAATTTTATTAAAGCTGGTAAAACTTTTCTATTAAAAATACTCGAGTTGCCTAATACTAAAATTTTCATAATTATATTTTGATTAATTAATTTTTTTAATTATGCTTAATAATAATAATATTTTTTTAAATCCAAATTAAATTTATTTTTATTTTGTTAAAAACCATCTTTCAAATTCACCATAACTCACTATTTTTTTTTTTGGTTTTATATTAAATTTTTTACAAAATTCATCGATAGCAATTTTAGCACCAGGGTATTTAAAAGAAAAATATTCATCAAGGTGAATATATCCTCCTTTAGTTAAATTTTTGAAAACGTAAGGTAATGTAATTTTATAACTTTCATATAAGTCACAATCCAAATTACAAGATGAAACTGAGATTTTTTTTGAATTAAAGAAATTTGGTACAGTTTTTTCAAAAGATCCTTTTATCAGCTCAACATTTTTTAATTCAAAATAGTCAATTTTTTTTTTTATTGACTCATATGACGTTTGATTAAATTCTCCAGAAGAAGCAATTGTTTTCGCTGTAATCTTTTTTATATTACCGCTTAATTTTTTAACATTTAAAAATTTCTCATACTTTTTTATAAAAGCATCTGAAAAATATTTAGAATTGTAAAAGTTGTTTAAATTATCAAATTTAGAATATCGAGGAAATCCTTTGAAGGAATCAAAACCAAATATTTTTTTTTTTGATTTCATTTTCTTTAAAATTAAAGCGGCTGCTATTAATGAGTTACCTCTATAAACTCCAAATTCAAAGATATCTCCATCTTTTTTTAAGGCATTTTTTTTAATATGATTATACCAGAATCTTAATCTAGATTTAGCAAAGTTTTGAACTTCATCAACACCAAGTAAATTGAATTCATAATCATGATATTTTTTCATTTTTTAAAATCTAAATTTATTCAATCGTCTGTACCATCTTTATTAACAGTATGTCTTAGATAATATGTACCTTTTTTATTTTTCCATAAATGTGGAGACCTAAATTTATCACATAATTTGTGAAAAAAATTTTCATTTATTTCTAAATATTTCATAATTTCACTAAAATAGTAATCTGGAAATTCACCATCATATTTTTTTATTAATTTTTTTCCTTCATCAACTGTTAAATGATCATTTCTAAGTTCTTGTGATACATCATATGTAGCTCTTCCAATGCCAAACTTTATATATGTCGTGTAATAATGCAAATCGTCTATTTTATCGTCAATACTGTTATATTTTGAGTAAGTTCCTTGGGTTCTGAAAGGTCTAGGTCTAAAATTACAATTTTCTACTGAGTAATAAAACGTTTCTTGTGGTATCCAACGCACATAATATCCAAGATAATGAACTTGTAATGGAAATTTTCTTATCTTGTTTTCTTGTAGGGGTAAAATTGGTTCAAAATCTTTGATTTTAAAATTATAATCTCTAATTATTTCACTTATCTTTAAGCCCCCCAATCTTATTTCAGAAAGGTTTTTAAAAATATAATAAGATTTATCTCTGATGGATTTTGAATTATCTGCTATTGGATTATGATGTTCTGCCTCATTCTCTCCATAAAAGATTAAAGGTATTTTTAATTTCTCAGCAACTTTTATTGGAAAGTTTTTTTGTCCAAGCATAAAGGTTTGAAAAGGATGAAGCAAATTTTTAATTGCTAGTTTAGTTAATAACTTAAACAATCCCTCATCCCTTTTAGCAGAAATATTTTCGAACGGACCTGAATCTAACCAATTATTAAAGTTTTGGTATCCATAATCAGTATAAAGTATTGGTGGCCAAGTCACTGTTAAGGGATTCATTCCGTATTTTTCTTTTAAAATATGGGCAGCAAAACAGCTATCTTTTCCCCCACTTCCTGGGACTATACAATCAAATTCGCCTTTCCCTCTAAATTTATCCAAAAGTTTTAAAAGTTTTTTTTCTCTTTCATTAAAATTTATTTTCTTTTTTATTCTTGAAAATTTCCATGGGTCAGAAATTCCATTTTTATCGATAAATGTGGTCTTTTTTTTTGATTTTATTGTGTGTTTAAATTCTACAGCTGAATTAGGTAATTGATTGGAAATCAAAGTTTTTTTGCAAAAAAGAACTTTGTTAGGTAATCCGTAGTAAGCTTTATGTTTCATCTCTAAGTTTTAAATTTTTTTAAATTTTTTAAAAATTCCACACCTACAAGTCCACTTTTTTCTGGATGAAATTGTGTGCCTAGAATATTAGATTTTTTTACAATAGAACAAAAATTTACATTTCCATATTTAGTGCTTGCAAAAATATTTTTTTTATCATTTGGCACTACATAATATGAGTGAACAAAATAAAAAAAATTATTTTCAAATCTTTTAAAATTTGTTCTTAAATTTTTTTCTTTAATCTCAAATTTATTCCAACCTAGATGAGTTATATTTGTCTTTGTTCTTTTGAATTTAGTTACTTTACCTTTTACTAACTTAAGTCCATTCATTTCTACAAATTCATTGCTTTGATCAAATAACAACTGCATACCTAAGCAAATTCCATAAATAAAAGAATTTGGTTTAGCTAAATAATCATATAATTTATGATGAATATTATTTTTTTTTAAAAAATCTATTCCTGATTTAAACGCTCCTACACCAGGAAGTATTACAATATCATAATTATATGAAGTTTTTTTTATATCTATTATTTCTGTTTTGAAACCTGCTTTTAAACAAGCTCTATATACACTAAAAATATTATTAATATTCAAATCAATTATTCCAACTGAAAGTTTTGCTTTATGCATACCTGACATTAATTTTTTTAGATTTTAAAAATTTTTTAAGTAGTTTAATAGAATTTTTTTTTTTTTGAATTCTAGGCAAACTATCTAAAAACGAAATATTCCCAACTTTTGTATTTGGTTTTTTGAAAAATTTTAAAGCTTCATAATGTAATAATGATGCAATACCAACTCCACTAATGTTAGTATTTTTTATAACTTCATAGATATCATTAAAATTTCCCGCTCCACCATGTGCTATAAGGGGAATATCAATTTTTTCCGAAACTTTATGAATTAATTTCAGATCAAACCCTCTCTTTAATCCTTCCATATTTACCGAAGTCAAAATTATTTCTCCTGCTCCATAATCTTGAACTTTTTTAGCCCAATCTAAAGGATTTATTTTTATAATATCTCTACCATTAGATTTGCTAATAAAGTAGTCGTTTTTTAATTTGATAACCTGAATTAAAATTGTAATATTTGCTGAACCATAGATCCTTGAAGCCTTTTTTAAAAAATTAATATCATCGATTACAGCAGAATTTATGCAGATTTTATCAGCACCAGAAGAAAACATTATTTGTATATCATTAAGACTTCTTATCCCTCCACCAACTGATAAAGGAATAAAAATATCTTTTGCCGATTTCCTTATAAATTTTGATAAATTATTAGTTCCATATAGAGTTGCTACATTATCTATATAACAAATTTCATCTGCTCCACTTTCATAGTAATGATTAGAGAAATTTTCGGCTTTACCTAAAATTCTTAGACCTTCAAGATTAACACCTTTTATTAATAGTCCATTTTTTATATCTAAGATTGGAATAATTCTTATTGGGTTTTTGTTCATCGTTTTAAAAATTAATCAAATATAAACTTTTAATGTTTCTTATAAGTTTTGGCTACTTATTCAACAATTAATTCAAAATAGTTTTCCAAATTTTAAATACACTTTTATTAAATGTCTCCTTCGACGTTAGAAAATTATATTTGTATCTATCAAAATACTTTTTGTCAGGTTTTAATTGAAAATTTTTCTTAGTTATTATTTTTTCTGAATCTATACACTTTGTATTCAAATATTTAGCTAACAATTTTGTGTCTAAAACGGACTCTGGTATTTTTAATTTTTGTTGATTATTAAATATAAAGTTAATCGATTTATTATAAAGAATACAATAGCTAGTTGCTGTTGTTGGACTATTGGCTATTACAAAATAAGAGTTTTTTATCGATTTTATAGTAGCATCTTTTTCTCTTAATACCTGAAAACTTTTATCATATAATTGTCTAAAATCATCTCTTGATCTTGGATGAGGCACAATAACAATTTTTTTTTGAAATATATTTTCAACATTTTTCAAAAATTTATTTAAAACTTTATACCAAAGTCTAATATCATATTTATAATTATATCCAAACATCATTCTATCAGTAATAAATGGTGCACGAGAATCTAAAAAAACAATTTTTTTTCTTTTAATTTTCTTAGAATTTTTTTTTTCAAATTCTAAATAATTAAAATAATCATTTGAATTATATTTAAAAAATTTAATTTTGTGAGAATTTAGTTGAGATTGAATAAATTCTTTTTTTCCAGAATATAATATAATTAATTTCTTAAATCTTAATAGAGAAATCATTTTACTAAAAAACCTCTCATTAAATATAAATTTGAGTCTTGAGGGATTTGTGAATAATAAAAAAATACCTTTTTTAATATTATTTACTAAATTATTATGTCTTTTTTGATTAAGAGTTTCAGCAGATTTATATTGAATAATATTTGAATTCAAATTTTTAAGATAGTAATGTATTTTAAACGATGCATATGAGTCTTGAGACAATAAATTTAATATATATATTTTTTTGCCTTTTACTTTTTCGCTCATATATTTTTTCCACTGATTAATAGTTTGAAATTCCAAAACTTTTTTGTTTTTGGATTGTGAAAAAAACTTATTCTTATTTGGGTATAAAATTTTTGACAAATCAATGTACTGAATTGGAACTTTCAGTTTTTTTTGAATTTCAAGGAATTTGAATTTATTTAAAAAATAATTTGAAAAAGTATATGGATATAAAACTATTATCATTAGTTAAAAATACTTAAATTTTTTTTCTAATAACGAAATAATCTTTAATTGATCCCTTTTAGACAACGAATAACTACTTGGCAAACATAAACATCTTTTAAATTTATATTGAGCATTTTTAATATTAAATGTTTCATAAATTTTAAATTTCTTTTGAAGATGATTGGGGTACCATAAAGATTTGGTTTCAATCTTTAATTTTTTAAATTTTTCTATTATTTTTTTCTTTGAAATTCCATATAATTTTTCATCTACTTCTAAGATATTTAACCAATTATTTGAAAAGCAATAATCAGGATTTTCAATGATCTTTAATCCTTTTATTTTGTTAATATATTTTACATAAATTTGGTGAGTCTTTAATCTTTTTTCTATAATCCTGTTAAGATTTTTTATTTGTGACAATCCTACTGCAGCATGAAGATTGGAGAGTCCAAAGTTATAACCAACATCATCATGAACAAAATTGATTGGATCTTTGTAGGCTTGGAAAATAAGGTGTTTAGAGCGATTATATAATTTTTTGCTTTTTAATAGTATTATACCTCCTCCACCAGAAGTGATAATTTTATTTCCATTAAACGATAAACAGCCTATATCTCCAATTGTACCTGATTGAATTTTTTTCTCTTTGCTATAATTCTTCCAATATGATCCAAGACTTTCTGCTGCATCTTCTATAATTTTAATATTTCTATACTTACAAAATTTAATAAAGTTTTTGTTTAAATTGACTAAATTACCAAAGGTATGAACAACCACTAAGCCAATAATTTTTTTACCTGTTTTTTTGTTTATTGAAAAACCGTTTTTAAAAATTGTATTCTTATTAATGAATTTCTTTACTTTATCTAAATTTATTAGCAACTTGTCATCACAATCTATAAATATAGGCTGACAATTGTTTTCTATTATTGCGTTGATTGTTGAAACAAATGTTGTGGTTGGAGCTAAAATTTCATCTTTGTTTTTTGGTTCAAGTAACCTGATACTTAATTTAAGAGCTGCTGAGCAATTTATAACACCTAAAGCATAAGGAGAATTCGTAATATTTTTTATTTTTGTCTCAAAGTTTGAAACTAATTTACCTTTAGCTGATATCCACTTAGAATTAATACACTCCTCAAGATAATTAATTTCTTTTCCAAAAAAGTGTGGTTCTGAAAGTTTAATCATATATTTTTGGCCTTAATTTTGTCTATTAATTTCATTACTTCTAAACCTTCAAAAATTGTACATGAATGCTTCAACTTTTGACTCATTAGCTCTAAATGAAGACTTCTGAATGTATTTTTTATATCAAAATTTTTAAATATCTTTAAATTTTCTTTATCATCTATAACTATTTTAATTGTATTGTTTATTAAATCACCTTCAATACTAAATTTATTTCCATCCACTTTTATTCTTCTACAATTAATTCTTGAAAAAAAATTAATATTTAGGTTTAAAAAAGATTTCTTATTGACTTTTCCTGAAAGATTTAGAATATCATCGGTATTTATTTTTAATTCTGAAATTTTTTTATTAAAAACCTGCAATATCTTAACTTTTTTAAATAGCCATTTTAAAAAATCTAATTCATGACTAAGCTCCAATAAAACACCACCACCTAATTTTTTTTTAGCAGTTACGGAATGTTTATAATTTTTCTTTCTCCAAGAAGGTAAGAACGAATGAGAAATAATATTAATTGATAATATTTTTTTTTTTTGTAAAAACTTTTTTAAATATATAATCACAGGATGAAACCTCAGATTATATCCTACAAAATATTTATTATTTAAATTTTTACCAATTGATTGGAATTTAATAAACAAAGGTTTTTCAATTAATACAATTTTATTTTGAAAGTTTTTTTCTATAAATAAAAAATGGCGGTAATGGAAAGATGATGGTGAACAAATAACTATATATTCAGGATTAAATTTTTTTAATTTTTTAAGTTCATTTTTTAAATTTTTTCTTGTTGGGATTGTATGAATGATAATATTTTTATCTATTAATCTTAAAACTTTCATATGAGTTTTTTGAATTGATCCTGAACCGACTATTAAAACTTTTTTTATCATATTAAAAAATATTTTTTTTTATTAATTATTTTATATGGTCTAAATTTTTTAGTCTTCGTGGCTCTTATTACTCTCCTTATTTCATCTTGATTAGCTTGATTATTTAAAAGATATAATTTTTCTAAATCTTTTTTTTTATACAATTTTTTTGACCACTTTAATTTTTTATTTTTTATAATTAATTTTTCTAAATTATTACTATTTTTTTTTAATAATTTTAAAATAAAAAATGCTTGTTTGGTCATAATTCTATGTGTTTTATTCAAACAAATTTCTAAATTATCTTTTTTTCTAATCTGAAATTTTTTAACATCTAATATTTTTCCATTATCTATTTTTTCATCAATGAGATGTGCAGTACTACCATAAAATTTTTCATTATTGTAAATTGCGAAATTTATACATCCAATGCCCCTATATTCAGGTGTTCCTGGATGAAAATTAATTGAAGCAATTTTAGTTTTATTAATATCCTTTTTTTTTAAAATATAAAAACTTCTGAAACAAAAAATATAATCAAACTTTTGTTTTTCTATTTTTTCATTTAATTTTTCACCTGGGTAGCTAGAGTCTATATACCGAAACATTTGACTTTCCTTACGAAGATAATTTTTTAATTTAAGAGAATATTTACAATCTTTCCTTCCAAAAAATAACACTGAACCTAATTTCATTTCTATGTTTTAAATTTTTCTAAATTGCTGTCCAACCGCCATCAACTATGAGGGATGTGCCCGTTATATAAGATGATGCATCAGATCCCAAAAATAAAACTGAAGAAGCCACTTCTTCAGCATTACCCAATCTTTTTAAAGGACAATTCTTAATATAATTTTTCAAAAAAATTTTGTCTTGAGTTTTGCTATTACCTTTTGTGTGTCCAATTAAACCACCGGGACAGATAGAATTTACTCTGATTTTATATTGTCCGTAATATGAAGCCAACTGTTTAGAAAAATTAATTATACCTCCTTTAATAATTGAATAATTCATGTTTTCCTTAATATTTGTTTTTTCATATATGGAATTATTTTGACCGACTAAACCATATATAGAACCAAACATTATTACAGAACCTTTTTTCTTTTTCTTTTTCATAACCTCACATGCCCTATAAGAAAACCATGTGTGTGAATTGAGATGTATGTCAATATTTTTTCTTAATCTATTTAGACTGTTTTCTTTAAAAGAACTTAATTTCCAATCTTTAGTTGTTGGGTAGGAGCAATTAACAAATATATCTGGACATCCAAATTTTTTAAAAAAAAAATTCATTTTTTTATCTGCTTTTTTTAAATCTGAAAAATCAAAATAATTGTAGTAAAATTTCTTTTTATTAAATTTTTTCAAAAGAAGATTTCCTTTTTTTTTATCATTATCAAAAACAAACACTTCTGCGGATGCTGAAATCATAGCTTCACATATTTCGGAACCAATCAATCCACATCCCCCTATGATGAAAGCTTTTTTGTTTTTTAAGGAAAATTTATCTAAATAATTTTTTATCATCTTTTATTAATAATCTTACTAAATTTAAATCATAAATATCATCTATATCAATTGATCTTTCTCTTGGCATCTCAAATATTGTTGTTTTTTTGTTAATTAATTTTTTTCTTTTAATCAATGTATCCCTTGTAAAAATGTAAATTGATGCATTCATCTCATATACTAAAGGAGCATCTTGTCTTCTTACAATCCTGTAGTCTGATGAAAAACTTCTTGAGAATTTATTTGAATTATCTTTAAATTTTACAAGTTTCACATTTTTATTTCTATCAAATTCAACCATATTAAAATATGGATTTTTTTTCGCTGAACAGACTGAGAAAAGGTTATTATATTTTCTCTTTTTAAACTTTTTTAATGCATTTTTAATATCAACTATTTTTCTTAAAGGAGCTGTAATATCTAAATCTACACAAATTTTAATTTTTTTATTAAAATAATTTTCTGACTCTATTAAAGCATGTCTAATAGCTAATAATTTTGAGCTTTTATCGTTTGAAAAATTTTTTGGTCTTAAAAACCATGATTTTGCACCATACTGTTTTGCAATTTTTTGAATTTTTTTTGAGTCAGTAGATACAACGACTTCGTCAAAAATTTCAGATTTTATTGCTTGTCTTATCGTGTATGAGATAAGAGGCTTGCGATTCACTTTTCTCAAAGCTTTATCTGTTAAACCTTTTGATCCTCCTCTAGCGCATATAGTACAAATAATAGACATTAATTTATATATTTAATTTTTGTGCCTTTTTTAGGTCTGACAATTGACCTAGATCTGTCCAAGACTCACTACTAATCTGGTAAACACCTACTTTATTCCCTAATTTCATTACTTTTTGAATTAAATCTGTCATATCCATCTTTTTATTTTTAGGCAAAAATTTGATAATTTTTTTTTTAACTAAATAGAGCCCTGTATTAGCTGTAAAATTGTATTTTGGTTTTTCTAACATGGAAACTAAATTATCGTCTTTTA
>Ga0315315_10000497_pt1 | contig 33105 bp, 33 predicted proteins | sample M140m3416metaG_FD_203699 | JGI IMG/M metagenome (GOLD analysis project Ga0315315, IMG submission 203699) | Ammonia-oxidizing marine archaeal communities from Monterey Bay, California, United States - M1 40m 3416 | ecosystem: Environmental > Aquatic > Marine > Intertidal zone | place: USA... | reverse complement strand
AATTAGATATATAGTATATAATGGGAGGAGGTCTTTTACAATTAGTTGCATATGGTGCTCAAGATGTTTATTTAACTGGTAATCCACAAATTACCTTTTTCAAAGTTGTTTATAGAAGACACACTAATTTCGCTTTAGAATCTATACAACAAACTTTTAACGGTTCCGTAAATTTCGGTCAACGTGTAACCGCTACTATATCAAGAAATGGTGATTTAATCTCAAGAGCTTATTTAGTTATGGAATGTACAAGTGATGGTACATATAAAGCCGTTCCTTATTTAGGCTTACGTGCTATCAAAAATGCCGAAATAGAAATTGGAGGACAAAAAATAGATAAACATTATTCTGATTGGATGTATATTTGGAATGAATTATCTTTACCAGTAGGAAAAAAAGAAGGTTATTATAAAATGGTTGGTGGCGTAGGTGGTGCCGTAGATAAAATGTATGTACCATTAGAATTTTGGTTCTGCAGAAATATTGGTTTAGCATTACCTTTAATTGCTTTACAATATCATGAAGTAAAAGTTGTTATTGAATTTGAAAGTGATAGTAATTGTTCGGTAGATACTAGTAACAAAGTATCAAACTTAACAGCAGAATTATGGGTAGATTATATTTATTTAGATACCGATGAAAGACGTAAATTCGCTCAATCTTCACACGAATATTTAATTGAACAATTACAATTTACTGGTAAAGAATCTGTAAGTGGAACACAAGCGAAAGTTAAATTAAATTTCAATCATCCTGTAAAAGAATTAGTCTGGGTCGCACATAAATCTACTGGACGCACCACCCCCAACAAACAGTGGTTTAATTATTCTAAAGATGATTTATCTGTACCAGATGATGCTACAAAAAATTACTACTCAACTATGGCGGATTTATTAGGACCCAATAGTGGTAAAAGCAATTTTGTTACATCAGCTAAATTAATATTAAATGGCAATGACAGATTTTATGCTAGAGATGGAGATTATTTCAATTTAGTACAACCCTTCCAACATCATGAAAATGTACCTAATAATCGCGGCATCAATGTTTATTCATTCGCATTAAAACCCGAAGAACATCAACCATCAGGAACTTTAAATATGTCTAGAATAGATACTGCTACTTTAGACTTAGTATTTGATACACAGCCTGAATTACTATCTGTATTTGCTGTTAATTACAACGTTTTACGTATATTATCCGGTATGGGTGGTATCGCTTACTCTAATTAAGTTGTATTATGTTAAAATATATAAATTTATTTTTTCTTTGTTATAATTAGATATATAGTATATAATGGGAGGAGGTCTTTTACAATTAGTTGCATATGGTGCTCAAGATGTTTATTTAACTGGTAATCCACAAATTACCTTTTTCAAAGTTGTTTATAGAAGACACACTAACTTCGCTTTAGAATCTATACAACAAACTTTTAATGGTAACCCAGATTTCGGTCAACGTGTAACCGCTACTATATCAAGAAATGGTGATTTAATCTCAAGAGCTTATTTAGTTATGAGTAACAGTGGTAGTGCTACTTTTGATGACGCTGTTCCTTATTTAGGGTTACGTCTTATTAAATCAGCAGAAGTAGAAATTGGAGGTCAAAGAATAGATAAACATTATTCTGATTGGATGTATATCTGGAATGAATTATCTTTACCTGCGGGTAAAAAAGAAGGTTATTATAAAATGGTTGGAGGATCAGGTGATTCTGTAGATAAAATGTATGTACCATTAGAATTTTGGTTCTGTAGAAATATTGGTTTAGCATTACCTTTAATCGCTTTACAATATCATGAAGTAAAAGTTGTTATTGAATTTGCTGAAGGCAGTGAATGTGGCAAAGTTGAGACTATCTTATCTGGAGGATTAAATGCTGAATTATGGGTAGATTATATTTATTTAGACACTGATGAAAGACGTAAATTTGCTCAATCTTCTCACGAATATTTAATAGAACAATTACAATTTACTGGTAAAGAAACTGCCTCAACTAAAATTAAATTAAATTTTAATCATCCTGTTAAAGAATTAGTTTGGGTAGGGAAAATGAGTGATACCAACAACGACAATTGGTTCAATTACTGTACTGATATAACTTTAGTTACTTCTGGTCAGGCGAATGAAACTTATAAAACAGTAGCGGGAGAATTAGGGCCAAGTTCTGCTGCTGAAAATTGTGTTAAAACTGCTAAATTAATATTAAATGGTAATGACAGATTTTATTCCAGAGATGGCGATTATTTCAATTTAGTACAACCTTTCCAACATCACGAAAATGTACCTAATAACCGTGGTATCAATGTTTATTCATTCGCATTAAAACCCGAAGAACATCAACCATCGGGAACTTTAAATATGTCTAGAATAGATACTGCTACTTTAGACTTAACTTATAATACTGCAACTAATAATGATAAACCATCAGAAATATCGGTATTCGCTGTAAATTACAACGTTTTACGTATATTATCTGGTATGGGTGGTATCGCTTACTCTAATTAGGTTATATAATTATTATTTTTTTTCTTTTATTTTAATAGATATTAAGTATTATGGGTGGAGGTCTTTTACAATTAGTTGCCTATGGTGCTCAAGATGTTTATTTAACGGGTAATCCTCAAATTACCTTTTTTAAAGTTGTTTATAGAAGACACACTAACTTTGCTTTAGAATCTATACAACAAACTTTTAATGGTGCTGTAGCTTATGGTGGCAGAGTTACAAGCACTATAGCACGTAATGGTGATTTAATATCAAGAAGTTATTTAGAAATAAAAACAAATGATACAAATTTATGTCCTTATTTCGGTTTAAGAGTTATTAAAACAGCTGAAGTAGAGATTGGAGGTCAAAAAATAGATAAGCATTATGCTGATTGGATGTATATATGGAATGAATTATCTTTACCATATTCTAAAAAAGAAGGTTATTTCAAAATGGTGGGTGGAAAAGGTAGCAAAAAAGCAAATTCCTTTTTAATTTCAAAAGATGAATTAGGTAAACATTTAACTGAAAAATTAAATATAACTGGTATAACTAAAAATATATCAGTAAATCTCGAATTAGAATCAGGTGGTAAAGTTTTAATAATATTTAATCTAAAAAAACCATCAGAAACTGAAGGTAAAGCAATTGTTCAAGTTACTGAAATAAAAGAAGCAACATCTTCAATTACTAATAATTTAACATTAAGTGTTGATATGCAAAATACTATATTTACTGAAAATGGAGCAGCATATACTATTAATGGAGGAGTTGAAACTCCTGTTGACGTTATTGCTGTTACGGATAATAACATTGTACAATTTTCAGATATTTTACAAGTTGGTACACATTATAATGATGGTACTGCTGGTTCTGATGACGACACCTTAAGTACATTATATGTACCATTAGAATTCTGGTTTTGTAGAAATGTAGGTTTAGCATTACCTTTAATTGCCCTACAATATCACGAAGTTAAGATTAATATACATTTTGAAGAATATTCTTTATGTAAAAGATTATCAGATTTAACAACAGGAAGTCTTGATTTACAAGCGAGTTTATGGGTAGATTATATTTATTTAGATACTGATGAAAGAAGAAAATTTGCTCAATCTTCTCATGAATATTTAATAGAACAGTTACAATTTACTGGAAAAGAAAATGCTGATGCTAAAATTAGATTAAATTTAAATCACCCTGTAAAAGAATTAATATGGGTTGTTAAAAAAGAAAATACCAATAATACAAATTGGTTTAATTATACCGATAAAAATACTCAAATAGTAAGTATTGATAATTATGAAAGTTTAAAAACATTAATTGGTCCAAATAGTGCTGCTCAAAATAATGTATCTAATTGTAAATTAATATTAAATGGCAATGATAGATTTAGTGAACGTGATGGTTTATATTTCAATTTAATACAACCATATCAACATCACGAAAATATACCATATAATACTGGTATCAATGTTTATTCATTTGCTTTAAAACCGGAAGAACATCAACCATCAGGAACTTTAAATATGTCAAGAATTGATACTTCAACATTAAGCTTAAAATATTCAAATGGTATAACAGAATCAACCGCATCTATATGTGTGTATGCTGTTAATTATAATGTATTGCGTATATTATCAGGTATGGGTGGTATTGCTTATAGTAATTAGAAAGAAGTGTATAAATCTTTTATTTTTTTCTCCAAGTATAGTATAAGATATTATAAATGCCAGGTGGTCTTTTACAATTAGTTGCGTATGGTGCTCAAGATGTTTATTTAACTGGTAATCCGCAAATAACATTTTTTAAAGTTGTTTATAGACGTCATACAAATTTTGCGATTGAATCAATTGAACAAACTTTTAATGGTTCAACAAATATAGGTTCTACAAGTGTTAACGTTCAAATAACAAGAAATGGTGATTTAATTAATCGTATTTATTTCAAAGGTAAAATCAAAAATAACGATGATGCAAAATCTGCAGCTTTAGTACCTTATTATGGCCTACGATTAATTAAAAATGTTTTGCTACAAATTGGTAGTCAAACAATTGACAAACATTATTCAGAATGGATGTATATTTGGAATGAATTATCAATGCCTGTGGGAAAACGGGAAGGTTATCATAAAATGGTAGGGGGAAATAAAAGAAACTCTTCTACAATAATTAAAGCAAACGATGAAAAAATAATATATGTTCCATTAGAATTTTGGTTTTGTAGAAATGTAGGTTTAGCGTTGCCATTGATAGCTTTACAATATCATGAAGTTAAAATAAGTATGGAATTTTGTACAAAAAATGAATTACTAGATACTAATTCTGAGAATTATTGTTATGATGTAATAACAGATGCGAAAGTAGATGCTGCACACGCTAATGATAGTCATAAATCAACAAATATAGTTTTAGAAGATGCTGAAATGTGGATAGATTATATATTTTTAGATACTGATGAAAGAAGAAGATTTGCTCAATTATCACATGAATATTTAATAGAACAATTACAATTCACTGGTTCTGAAAAAATAACAGCTGGTGGTTCTGAAACTATGAGATCGGTAAAAATTAATTTCAATCATCCTTGTAAAGAACTTTTTTGGGTAATTAAACCTGATCAAGATACACAAAGTGTTACTACATATAAACCATATTGGAATAATTTTACTAATAAACCCGAGAATGAATTATATAATAAATTAAACGATGTAGATGATGTATTAAGTAGTGGTGTTGTAGATGTAGATAATCCTGTAACATTGGCGAGAATACAATTAAATGGCGCTGATAGATTTAGTGAAAGACCTGGTAATTATTTCTCTGTAATACAACCATATCAACATCACGAAAACACACCAGGATTATATAATATGGGTATCAATGTTTATTCATTTGCTTTAAAACCCGAAGAACATCAACCATCAGGAACTTTAAATATGTCTAGAATAGATACAGCACATTTACAGGTGGCTTCATCAGTAACAGGAATGATAAGTGTATTTGCTGTAAATTATAATGTATTAAGAATATTATCAGGTATGGGTGGTTTAGCTTATTCAAATTAAATTATTTTTATATAAAATTAAATATATTATATATATATACTTATGAAAAAAATATTTCTATTTTTATTAATATATATTTATAATACAGTTTGTTTTAGTAATTTATATTTAACTAATAGTTATAGAAAAAGTGGTGTAAAATTAAATTTACAAAATAGTAATATATCAAGAAGAGTAGTTCATACAAATAATTATTTAGATACTTTATATAGACCTCGTGTAAATAATAATAAAAATTTAATAAGAGCTATTAGCTTTGATAATTTATTATTATTAAATAATTTTATTGATGCTATTTATTATAATAAATTAATTGATAATAAAATTATTATAGAATTTAAAAATAATACAAAAACAATTTATTATTATGAGAATTATAATAATATTATTATAAATGATATTATATTAGCCTATAATGATATAGATTTTATAAATTTGGATGATTATCCTCATTATATATTAGATACACCATTTGGTTTTATGATATCTGAAAAAAAATAATACAAATAATTAAGATGAAAAATTATATTTTTATAATATTATTAATAATAATTATTATATTAATAACTATATGCTTTTGTAATTATACTATTTATGAATTATTTGAATTAGAACCTATCCGTAAAGAAGTATTACTTCTTGGTCCTACAGGCCCTCCTGGTCCTGAAGGTCCACAAGGTCCACTAGGTATTCAAGGATATACTGGTATGCGTGGAGAAAGAGGAGAAAGAGGAATACCTGGAAGAGATGGTGATAGTTGTGATTGTAAAATACCTTATATGAAATTTGTTGATAAGGAAACAGGTGAAATATTAGGTAAATATCCAGAAAATTATATATTACAACCTAATGAAACTGAATTTATAATTAAAATACCAAAAGGCAGAAAGGGAGATACAGGTAGACAAGGACCAATGGGACCGAATGGGATATGTCATCACTGTTGAAAAATAATAATATTAGATAAATATAATGATAATACCTGATGATTTTCCAGAAGATTTAGTAGAATATATATATAGTTTAATAGTTTATAAAGTAGATAAAAATTTATTGGATGATATAAAGGATTATCATAAAGTAAATGAAAAAATAAAATATATAGATAAACAATTTATTGCTTACAAATTATTAGAATATAAATATATAGATTTTACTGTTCCTAAAGCAATATTAAATTATTTTTGTGATGACACTTTTAATAACATTAATTATTTAGTAAATAGATGTTTAAGAAAAAATAATATTAGAAAAAGAGAAATTATTTTATTTAGACTTTCAAAAGATATTCTAAATTAAATTAGATTCTTTCATTACTTTAATAAGTCTTGTTATACCTATACCACCTCCTGAACGCTCAAAAAAGTTAAATTTCAAAAATTCATTTAATTCATCTTCAACACGTTCTTTAGTAAAATTGCTAAATAATATATTAGCATATTGTCCATCACTGATTTCATAAAATTGTCTTCTCATTTCTTTAGTATCAGTAGAACGCTGAGCACTTCCAATAGTTTCAATACCATTAATAATTACATCTATTTTTTTCGCATGTCCGCCGTCGACTGTACTATTATCATCTTGTTTCATATTCCAGAATGGAGAGCTATAATTTGGAAAATGTTTTAAGAAAAATACAGGACCATATTCTTGTTTAAGTTTTTCTTCATGTTCATGTTCTAATTCTTTTACACCATATTTATTAGCGACATCAACATAATCTCCTTCTGGATATTTATCACTATAAAATTTATTGAAACCTAAATGGTCTAAAAGTTCTTCTTCCATTTTCTTCATTTCTTCCATGTCTCCTTTCATTTCAAATTCAAACATAGGAAAGATTTTATCATGTCTTCCTGGAACTGGATTTGGTTCGTTTCTGTAACTAGTACTAACGCAATAATATCCTTTAGCTTCAGGATTTGATAATAATTCATACTCTAACCACATTTGCCCAGTTTGTGGCAAAGGCCATACTTGGCCAGCATAATTATATGTTGATATAGTTTTTGGATCTTCACAAGCTGCAAGAATACTTAATCTACTTTGTGTATGTACTTCTTCGAATCCTTTTTTATCAAAGAATTCTCTAAGTTTTCTTACTACAGCAGTAAAATCTTTATTATTAATTATACCTGTTTTAGATGCCATTTAAATTACTAAACAAATAGTTAGTTAAGTCTTTATATATGTTTCAAAATTATTATATAAAAATATTTTATAATAAGTATTAGATAATAATGGAATCTTACGAACAAAGTGTTTTTTATTTCAATGACATTGAAACAATAGAAATATTAAATAGTGAAGAACTTTTAAATAAAGAATGGCAAAAAAAAAATTTAATAATAAAAAATCATTCATATCAAGTAGAATTTTTATCATATAATAATAAAAAATATTTAAAAACTATAAAAAAATATAATACTTATCTATTTAATAAAATATTTTATTTTAATTTATTAAAATGGTATCAAGATAATAAAATAGTATTATTAAAAAGTTATAATTAAATAATATAGAAAAAATGATTATATATATGAATTATATATGTATATATAAAATAGAGAAATGGAATTTGATAAAGATTCGAAGTTATTAACTATTATTAACAATGCTATTCAAATTGTTGATAATAAACAATTTATTATTAATATTAATAATAATAATCTAAATTGGACTGAATATGAATTTAATAATTTTATTACCTCTTTATCTAACTCTAAATTTGAACAACTTATTGATGATGAAGTATTAGAAGTTGAAGATGAAAATAATAACATTTTAGAAATAACAAATATATCAAATATTCTAAAATATTGTAATACTAATCAATATAATAAGTTATCAAAATATAAATGGATTAATAATAAAAACGTGTTAAATGATAGTGATAATACTACATTTGATTTCAATATTAATTTAGTTTTAAATGAAATAACAAATTTAGGGAATGAACCAGATAATTGGAAAACTTCTAAAAAGAAATTTAGAATATTTAAAAATATTAAATATTATGATAAGGTTAATGATATATATTATATAGTAAAATTAGAGAAATTTAATAATGATTATTTTGATACATTAAAGAAATCATGTATTTTAAAAAATAAACAAGAATATTTATTTCAAATATTAGTAAATAATAAAGATATTAATTATATAATTAAATCTATTATTAATTTACTACATTATATTACTTTATATCCAAAGATTATTTTTAAAGAACATCAAAAAGATATTTTAGATAATTACTATAAACTTATTAAAGATGATGTAAAAGTTCTTTATAATAATAAAAAAACTCAAATACCTTTACTTGCCCCTAAACCAATTACTTTAGAAAAACAAAACTTACAAAATCCAGATGATTATGGTGTTGTAAGTATTCTTAAAGGATATACTGTAACTGAAAAAGCAGATGGTGAAAGATTATTAATGTATATTAATGATAAAGGCAACGTTTACTTAATTAATAATACATATAATGTAATTGATAGTGGTCTTACTGCTGATACGGCATTATATAATAGTTTAATAGATGGTGAATATATTACTTGTAATAAAAGAATAGATAACTCTAATAAGCATTTATATGCGGCATTTGATATGTATTATGTAAAAGGCAAAAATATTACAAATTTACCTTTAATTGGTGCTGAAAAATCAAGATTATCTCATTTAAGTAATTCAAAAGGCCATATTACAAATACTAATAATGTAGAATTTAATGTCAAAAAATTTTATTATAATAATGATAATACAAGTATATTATCTAAATGTAAAGAAATTTTAACTAATCATAAATCATTTCCATATGAAATTGATGGATTAATATTTACACCTGCTAAATTAGCATTATATTCTTATTATTCTAATAAACCAGTACAAATTACTGATAATGTTAAATGGGACAGATTATTCAAATGGAAACCACCTGAACAAAATACTATTGATTTCTTAGTAAAATATGGAAAAATAATTACTGAAAATGGTAGAAAATATAGAGAATTAAAATTATATGTAGGTTATAATTCAAGTCAATGGGAAGATATTGGTCCTTATCGAGGGTTAAGATTACGTTATGATCATAAATTTGCGAAAGAACAGCGTAATAACTTAGTTTCATATAAACCAACATTATTTAAGCCAAATATGTATTATGAAACGGGAGTAGAAATAGCTTATGTTGAAATAAATAGTAAAAATGAAATTTTAACTTCTGATAAACAAAATATAGAAAATAATTCTATTGTTGAATTTAGTTATGATGTAAATAATAAAATATCTATTCATCATAGATGGAATCCTTTACGTATTCGCGATGATAAAACAAGATTATATAGAAATGGTGAAATAAGTAAAACAATGAATGATTTAAATATTGCTATAAATATTTGGAGATCTATTCATAATTGTATTACAAATGCTATGATAATTGGAAATGAAAGTATAAATTCAGGAGATATATATGATACTGATAAAATATTGGAAACAGATGATGTTTATTATAGTAGAAATATTCCAAGAGATTCATTATTATCGGTTCATATGTTAAACTTTCATAATCAAGCAATTAAAAAGAAATTATATGAATTTTCGAAAGACAGAAGTTCTTTATTAGAATTATGTGGTGGTGAAGGGGGTGATATGAATAGATGGATAGAATATCAATATTCATTTATATTATCTATAGATTTAGTTAAACAAAATATTTATAATCCTCGTAGTGGTGGTTATTCAAGATTGTTAAAAAAGAAAAATCAAAGCAGAAAATTCGCAAAAGATGAGAAAAATTATTTCCCTGATATTGTATTTGCTGTAGGCGATTGTTCTGAATCTATTAATAATGGTAATGCTGCTAAAGTTGTTAATGATGAAGAAAGTTATAATATATTAAATATAGTTATGAATAGAAACTATAGTAACGATTATCATTTACGTCATATTTCTGGTAAAGGTGAAACTAAATTTTCTGTATGTAGTTGTCAATTTGCCATTCACTATTTCTTTGAATCAGAAACTAAATTAAATGGTTTCTTTAGTAATGTTGCGAATAATCTTAAACAAGGTGGTATATTTTTCGCAACATTTATGGACGGTAACATAATTGATAAAATGTTTAATACAAATAGTACCAATGTATTAAAAGGCGTTAAAAAATTAGATGATACAGATGTAATAACATGGGCGATTACTAAAAATTATTTAGAATATGGCGTTGATAATAGATATGGTAAAAAGATAGGGGTATATATAGAAAATACACAAAAAATAATTCCGGAATATATTGTAAATTTAGAATTACTAATAGAAAAAGCTGGAGAATTTAATTTAGAATTTGTAGAATCCAATTCATTTGAAAAAGATTTTAATGATATTAAAAATTCTATAAATAAAGATAATTCACTATCAAGATTAGAACAAGATATAGTAGAATTAGATAAGGATACTATACAAAAACAGTTTTCATTCTTAAATAGATATATAATTTTCAAAAAAATATAAAAAAATGATTTATACTATTATTTATTTTTTTTATTATGAATAAAACATTATTTAAATCAAAATCTTGGCCTAATATTTATAATAGTATTCCTGAAAATGCTATTGTTATTTATGAATCTATTGTTTCAATTGGTTGTGATAATATTATAAGTGATAAAAAAACGATTTTAAATATTATTAAAGAAAATAATGAGTATTATATTATAATAAATTATAATAATAAAATATCTTTTAAACAATTAATAACTGATATAAATTATTTGTCAGATACTAAAAATATAATAAAAATAACAGCAAAATATTATAAAAATGCTCCAATGATATCTATCTATTTTAATGAAACAATAGAATATTTAACTTTTAAACATTCTATTATAATATTAAAAAATACATTAAAAAATAATTGATATAAACATACTATTATAAATATAGTTAATGAAATATTATTGGATTAATATCGATAGCTCAGTTAAAAGAAAGGAATTTATGGAAAAACAATTTAATAACTTAAATATAGAAAATTATAGAATATCAGCATTAACTCCTAAAGATATTGATTTTTCTAAAATTATTAAAAATAAAGAAGCAAATAGTTCTCCTGCTGAATATGCCACTATCATTTCACATCTCAAAGCAATTAAAGCGGGATATGATTGCGGTGATGAATATTTTATTATTTCAGAAGATGATATGTATGTTGAAAATATAGATGATAATAAATTATTAAATATTATTGAACAAAATAGTAATAGTGAAACGATTGAAATGTTACAAATATATAATAACTCTCATCCTTTTATAATGAAAATGTATAATGAAGAATTTCTAAAAAAAAAAAATTTAATAATAAAAAGAACAGAAGGTTATCCAAGTGCGGGTTACTATTTATTAACAAGAGAAGGAGCAAAAAAAATACTGGATAAATTTGTATTAGAAAATGACGAATATGATTTATCAATTAGTTCTTGGTGTTGTGCTGATAATATATTGTTTATATGTTCAAATACATATATATTTACATATCCTTTTGTTATTGGTTGTTCAGATTTTGAAAGTCATCTTCATAATGATCATATAAAATATCATAAAATGGCAAATGATGTCATTTCTAATATTCATTCTATAAATAATTGTAAAAATTTAATTATATAATAAAAATAATATTTTTTTTTGTAATTTAGTTTTATTAAGCATTTAGTAAATTATTTAGTGTAACAAGACACATTAGTGACCTTTCTGAAATATCGTAACCACTTGTTGTAATTAATAGGTACATAATTTGTTTTAAATCATTTGGTCTTAAACAGTGACATAAGTAATAATATACATCGCGAGAACTTAGATTATTACCTACATATACTGTAACTTGTCTTTTGCGTAGTTTGGCAAGATGAAATCTGATAAGTGGTGCGAGTTCTTTATCAATTTCTTTATTCATTTTAAATAGATTTTTTTTATTGTTATATGTTGTAGTAGCACTATATAACTTATAAATAATATCTTTAATAGTACAAATACATGTATGAATTAAATAGGTGGGATCAATTTCTTTACCATTTGTATCATACAATTTACTAATATTTGGATTATAATCTCTAATATAATCATTAATATGATAATCAACGCGATTTTTCATATATGTTGATAAAATATTATACCAGGGATTAGGATTACAAGGGTCTGTATCTTCTCTATATTTGACATTTTCAGGTGAAACTTTTGCGATAGAATAATTATTATTATTTAACATTCTTTTGATAATATATCCATAACTATTATTGGTAGGATTATTAATATGTTCTTTAGCTTCTTCTAAATTAGAGAATTTACGCGGATATGTAATATTATAATTGCTTAGATAATTATAATCATTTACATTTTCGTGTGTAGAAATCTTTTTAGAATCAATATGAACAATTTTTTTATAATTTTCTCCTAATAAACTTGTATAATCAATAATATGTTTATTTTCATGATGAATAAGAATAAATAGATAACAAACTTCTTTAATAAGTAATTCACAAAATTTACTTCTTACAACTAATTCATCTTCAATATTTAGTAATTCACATAACGTTTCATCAAGCATTTTACCGTGTGTTTTAGTAGGATGCGAATACCATGATGTATTAATATCAGGACAGCTTGTAGTTCCAAAATGCCATTTATTATTATAATAATAACATGTAATAGCAGTTCCGTCATATGCTTCATATAATTCGTCTGTTTGATTATAATTAGTATCATATTCAGACTGATTAAATCTAACAGGAATACTGTTGGAATACGATACAACTATATTCTTATTTTTTTCAGGACCTTCAAAATCTAAAATAATACTTCGACAATTATTATATAATTCTTTATATTCATCAACATCTTCTCTAATATATGTATTATGTAGTAATACTAAATTTTTAATACCTTTAAATTTTTTTACTTGTAAGGCAGGCCAATAATTATGTTTTTTTAATACTTTAATCAAAGATTTAGAATATTCTTTATCTTCATTAATTGATTCATTATAATCATTGTAACATTCGTTAATGATATTGTCTAAAGTAATAGGTGTGGAATTGTAATTATTTTGCATTTGGAACTGTAACGTGTCTATAATAATGATATTAAATTAATTTTATATCATTTTTTATTTAAAAAAAGAATATAAAAATAATACATATATATATTTATATTAATAATATGGACACATCTAATTCAAATAGTACTACTAATACACCTCAACCATCTCCAACTTATAATCCTGTTGATTGTGGTAATTTACCATCACTTTTAATGGTTCCTGTTTTTGATAAAAACTCTTCATGGCCTTCTTATATAGTTAAACCAATTTATAATGAAGGTTGTAATTTTAATTATAATGAAAATTTATATAATAATGTTGTAAACGAAATTTCAAAAATGCTTGAAACAACCGGGCATAGTTATCATAATATTAATAATCAACCAAGAATGTTTCCTACTGTACCAACTTATATTCCCGGCAAAAAAATTGGAGAAAAAATGCCTCAAATTATTTATCCTCCTTCTACAACCGAAGATAAATATGTATCAGTACCTTTAGAACCATCATCATTGTCATATGAAACAACAGCAGATAGAGAAAAACAATTATGGTATTATAAAACTTATCAGCCAAAAATGTATGATAGCATGGTATAATATCTTTTAAATAATTAGAATAATATGAGAAAAATAAAGGGAGGTTATTTTACAGATGCTACAAATACACAAACTCCACTTACTTTGGCTGATGCTACAAAATTAACTACAATAGATGAAATTGAAGCTATGAGTCAATGTAGTATAAATGATATTATATCTACTTATAGTACTAATGCTAATATAGATGCCCTTCAATATACTGATAAGGGAGGCGATTCTCTAAATGGCGAATCTGCTCTAAGAAGTATGTTACAAGAAGTAATGAGTGATACTGAATATCAAATAGATGATCAAATATCCAGTACAAAATCATCTATTACTGGTGGTAGAAAATACAAAAGTGTAATTAAAAAAGTAAATAAAATAAAACCTAAAACTAAAACTAAAACTACTAAAACTACTAAAACTACTAAACCTAAAACTAAAACTACTAAACCTAAAACTACTAAACCTAAAACTACTAAACCTAAAACTACTAAACCTAAAACTACTAAACCTAAAACTACTAAACCTAAAACTACTAAAACTAAAACTACTAAAACTAAAACTACTAAAACTAAAACTACTAAAACTAAAATGAAAAGTTGTAATTGCAAAAAATGATTAAATTATTATTTTTATTTTTATTAATACAAATATTATGAGCATTATATATAATAATTATGATATATCTATTGATAATATTGAAGAACTATCAATAAAATATGATACAAATAAAAAAATAATTGAATATAATATTTTTAATAAATTAGATAAAAATGTTTTAGTAAATATTTATTTAAATAGAATATCAAATTATATCATGAAAAAAGAAGATGAAAATAATGAAATATTAGAATATATAGATGCTATTAAATATTTATTGATTAATTAATCTTATTGCTTATTATTCCCATAAAATTAGATAAATTTTTACTTTGTGTATAAATAGTTCCAGGCCCTATAAATTTCATACCATATCCTTCCCCACCGAAGAAGCTACTTGTCATTGTTTTACCAAGTTTCTCAATAGTATAATCCATTTTTTTATTACATGCTAAAAAGTAACCATTATCTATAATAATTTCTTCTTTATCTTTTAATTCTATTTTTTCAAATGTTCCATAACATGTTAACCAAAATTTACCAGATGTATCATTAGTTTGTATCAAAGGCAATATAAATCCTTCACCACTACCAAATAATCCAAAAACACCTTGTGATTTTGTTATAGAACTAATATTAATATTTCCTGTACTACATAAATATGAACCTCTTGATATTACCCATTCCTCCGTTGGATTTATTGTTAATTCTAATACATCATTTGGAATATCTATACCTAATGCTATTTCCCCTCCTTTTTCACAACCATTATAACTTGTCAATAAAGCATCTTGACCACTTAAACTTCTCCAAAATGCCTTTCCTATACCATCAAATTTAACACTTCCTTTATCAACAGTACCTCTCATATAAATTAAACTACCCGGAGTTGTCAATAAACAATCATTCTTATATAATTTAAATTTTAAATAAATAGAACCTGGATTACCTACTCTTTGTGCTGTTATATTAGTATTTTTTTTTGTTAAAGTTTTTGACATAGAATCATTATCTTTACTTAATTTCGGTTCTGGTTCGGTTTGCGCTGGTTGAGGTTGTCCTGATTGAGGTTGTCCTGGTTGAGGTTGTACTGGTTGAGGTTGTTCTAGTTGAGGTTGTGCTGGTTGAGGTTGTTCTTCTTTTTTCTTTCCTAAAAGATCATCAAAAAATCCTCCTCCTCTTTTACTTCTAGTAGTTTTAGTAGGTTTAGGTTTAGTAGTAGTTTTAGAGGTTTTTGGAGTTGTTTTTGGGGTAGGTTTAGATGTTCTTGCAGTTGTTTTTGTAGTTTTAGTTTCTTTTTTATTTTCAACTTTTTTACGAGGCATTTCTAATTATTATAATATATTTTAAATATAGTTAAAATAATTTATATAACTTAAATAACTATTATTATATTTAATATCTAAAATATTATATTTAAATTCATTTTTAAATTTCCATTTTAAATTAATATTTATATCATTCTCAATATTATTTTCAGGTATATTTAATAATATTCCACTGTAATTAACTAATATATTATTTTTATTTTCAATATTTTCATATAAATATGGAAATTTTTTATTATATAAACAATCTTTATTTTTATATTTGTTTAATTTTAAAGGATATTCTAATTTAGTATTACTACCAAATAAAAAAGGATTTATCGTATTAGTACTATTTTCTATATTTATGTAGTTATTTTTCCAATAATAATTGCTTTTTTCTATACTATTTTTTTTAAATATAATATTACTTAATTTTTTAGTTTTGTTACAATAATTTATATTTATATCCAATAGACATTCCTGATTATAAGGATGTATAATACATAAATTATATTTATTATCTACATTTTCTTTAACATTTACTTTAATGTCATTGTTAAGTAAATATATTTTGTTATTATTACCAATATCATATATTTTATTACTTAAGTTTAATATATTGTTATCATAGATATAATGTTCTATATTATTTTCTTTCCTCTGTAATAATAATTTTTTATTATAATATTTATAATTATATGATGTACTGTAATATTTGTTATTATATAAATTATTAAAAATATTATCCCAATGTAACGTTTTTAAATTTATAGAAGAATATAGTAATAGTGATGTTATTGGTGATAATAAATTTAATAAAAATAAAATAAGTATCATTGATATATAATATAATAGTAAATTTTAAATAATTTATAAAGAGTACATGTTTATAATTTTATTTTTATTTCGCAAAACTTTTTAAATTTTTATAATTTTCATTAAACATGTACTCTTTTTTATTTAATACATATAAATTATAAGATAAATATGTAGCAAAACATAACCAAGCTATATAAGGAATTAATCCTATTAATACTATAATTATCCTATAAGAATTAAAAAAACTACCCCAATATAATACCATTGTTTGTATAACTGTTAAAACAGCAAATAATAAAGCCAAGATTATAATAACTAAGCCATTAAATAAACCATTTTCACTGAAAAAAACTGGTATATAAGCAAAATTAAATATTAATGCTAATGTTGGTATAATTAAGTATAAGGATTTTACATATCTCGTACTTGTTATGATATTAGAATTTATATTTAAATTCATATCATATAATATATAATAATATGTAAAACCAATCATAATATATAATATTGGCCAAACAATACTAAAAACGTAATTAGGAGGATATAATGGAGGTTTTTTAAGATTTTTATATTTTTCTTCGCCCCATTTTTTCCCATATATGATTCCCATAGATGTTCCGACAACTATAGGTAATAATATTATTATCAATTTTATTATAAATAAAATAAAATCAGTTTGTCTCTTAGTTTTTTCTTTAAAACAAAATATATCACTTAAACATATAATTTTTTTCATATTACTATATAATAAAAATGTTTTAATTTATAGTTTTAATTAAAAAAATTGACAAGTTTATTATTTATTTTTATTAACAAATGCCTCTCAACGAACGCAACTTTCTCAAGTGGACATCGAACGCCATTCAGATTGAAAATCCCAATTTCACCAAAAGCAAATGTATGAAATTTGCTATTGGTGAACTAAAAAAAGAAAAGCAAATGCGTAAATTTATACACACTAGATCTATCATTTATCAAAAGGAGTTCCCTGAAATGACAAAGGCCTTGTCTATCAAGAGGGCGATGCTCGAATGGAAAAAGATATAATTAAGTGTTATATGTATTTGTCTAATATATATTGTGTGTATATATTTTTTACTTTAAAATAAAAAGAGTACATGTTTATAATTTTTTAAAATTTTTAAAAAGATTTTAAATTTTTTTAAATTTTATTAAACATGTACTCTTTTTTATTTAAATATTTATTACTAAATAAATAAAATGTCTGTTTTAATAACTGGTTACAAAGGCTATATTGGTTCTCATATATATGATTATTTAATTTCAAATAAATATATTGTTTATGGTATCGATTATAATAAATTTGATATTAAAAATTACAATAAATTAGATGATTTTTGTTTCAATAAAAATATTAAAACTATAATTCATTTAGCATCTTTTAATGATAAAGAAGAATCTATTAATGAACCATTGAAATATTATGATAATAATATTTCAATTTTAATTAATATATTAAAATTAATTGATAAATATAAAATTAAAAATTTAATTTATTCTTCAACGGCCTCTATATTAAATAATGATATGTCATTAATAGATATTAAATCTTCGCATAATCCTTATTATAAAACTAAAATAATTTGTGAAGAAATTATTGAAGATTATTATAAAACAAATAGCAAATGTAATTACACAATCTTAAGATATTTCAATGTATATGGTTTTACTATTAATAAAGACATTACACCTTTTATAAGAAATAATAATAGTATTTTCTTTAAAATTCAACACTATTTATTAATTAATAACACTAAACCTTTTCAAATATATGGTCATAATTATGATACAAATGATGGTACTTGTGTTAGGGATTATATACATATTGAAGACTTAGTAAAAGAACATATAAATTATATAGATAGTAATAGTAATAATATAGAAAATGTTGGAACTGGTAAAGGCATGTCTGTATTAGAATTTGTAAGAATGTATAAAAATGTGAAATATATATTTGTTAATGAAAGACAAAACGATAAAGACGTTTTAATAAAAAGAAACGGTTCATATATATTTTTTTTTAATATTATTGAAGTCTTTTCTCGTAAAATTTATAATTTTATTAAAAAGACCTAAATTATTAATAAAATCAAATATATAATTATCTATATTTATACTATTACTATCTATATAATTTATATGAGATAAATCAGCTATAATTATATAAATAAAAGTATTATTTATAATATATTATCCCAATAATATAGTTTTATTATTAAACCAGTATCTAATAATTTTAATCAGGTTTTATATAAGTTTTTTCAAAAATATTAAATCATTATTTTTAGATAAATTTAATATTCCCTCTTTATCTTTTGGTATATAAATATATCTATTTATTATTCTTAAATTATTTACAAGCTATATTATAATTTACAGCACCATCTGGATATCCTGGAGCATATCTGTGTGTTGCTAATCCTTTTGCCCAATTATGTATATTATCACTTGGATTTACTTTACTATTTGAAACATTTGGTCTAACATTATCATCATTTTGCGGTATTTCAATTAATGGAACGTGATTATCTTTAGCTACCATTCTATAATTAGTAGGAACTCTGTTGAATTGTTCTAAAGCAAAGTTTTGAGGATTATTTGTTAACCATTCCCAACGATTAATACCTGTTCCCTTTAAGGTATTAACAGGGTTAGATAATCTTGTAGATTCTTGAGGTGTAAAGAACTGTCTTAATTTATTATCATATTTGATATCACATTCGCTTGATTTAGTATAAGAATTTGGTAAATATCCATCAGTATTACATTTAGAATTTTTGTAATTTAAACCTCTTAATTCACTTGAATCATCTACTGCTGTTTTCATAGAACACATACTGTGACCATAATTTTGAAATCTAACAGCAGGATCAGCGGGTAAATTATGTTCAGTATATTTACAGTCATTATATGGTGTATTTAAATAATAAACACCAGGTGCTACTGTTCTTTTAAGTTTTTCTTCATATGTACCTTCATCATAATTTAATCTAGTATCTGTTGGTTGATGATTTGTAGTCATATATATTATTATCTAATATAAAATAATATAAAAAAAATCAAATTAACACTTATTAAAATTCATTTTAGGAGGTAAAGGTATAGATCTATACATTATTGACTGACAACTTCCTAAATGTTTTAATGTTGTATCAATCGGTTCTGTTTTATCATTTTTGACAATATTATCGTCAGTAGGTATATAATAATTAGTTCCACATTTAGATATTACTCTTGTTTGACCTCTTAATTCACTTTCTAAATCTACTATATTACCTTTAATATGTGAAACATTTGTTCCTCCAATAAAACCTAATTGATGACGACATTTATTTTCATTTTCATATCTAAAAGGGGTCATTATATAACTTAAAGTACTAACATTTTCTTGTAAGTCTTGTTTATAATTACAAGTATCATATTTAGTTCTATTAAAACTCATCACTAATATAAGATTATAAAAAAATTAATTTAACAATTATTAAATATTTTATTAAATTCACTTCTATTTTTGTAAGATCGTGTATCTTCTCCCCCATTTGTCCAATGTGGCACTATATTATCAGGATTTTGTATATCTTTTAAACAATCTACTAAAGGATACCCTAAACGTTGTTCAAATTCCATTAATGATTTTTTACATCCCATTGTATTCGTATCATTACCACTTAATACATCTAATTCTTTTTCTAAATCACCTTCAGCACCTTTTAATAAAGGAGGAGCTTGAAATACTCTTTCAAATAATTGTATAGTACATTTATCGTGTGTTATACTTTTTGGATCATTTCTTAAAGCCGAATAATTATTAACATTAAATGTATCTGTTAATCCATAACCATTTCTTGTTGTTAAATTAGGATGGTCTAAATAAAAATCAGGCATCGCACATTTATCATCATATTCACAGTATTGATTAAATATACTATAATCATATATTTCTTTATTATTAGTTTCTTTAGTATTTTTCCAACAAGTATCAGAGCATATATTAGTATCCATATTATATTCAATAATAGCCTTATTATTCATATTTATATCTATAACTAATATATATAAAAAATATTTAGATAAATTAATTATAAATAAATTTAATTACTCTTCCTGATAAATTATCTCTTTGAATATAATTACCTGTTAATAGAACTAAACCATCTTCGTAACCATCCATTTTTTCTAAATCATTAATTACTTTATTACTTCCAAAATAATCGTGTGTAATTACATGGTTATTATTAAAGTTATGTCCTAATGTTACACATACAGTATTATCACATATAATATTATGATTATTATCTAAAACTAAATTATAAATATAATCAGTATTTATTACATATGTTTCACCTATTATATAAGGAAATACCCATTCACAATTTTTTTTACCTATTGATGACGGATATTTAGTATTTACTACTGGATGATAAGGTGTAATTAATAAATTATTAATTTTCGTAAAATAACATTTATTATTTTTACATTTCATTTTGATAACACAAATGACTTTAGACACATTATTATTCATATCAAGTAATTCATCGCCTTTTACAATATTATTAATTTTTTTTGTTGTATAATCTTTCATTAAAATTTCTGTATTTTTATGAAAACAAGCATTATCTTGTGAATTAAATGATTGTGAAAAATTAATTTGATTATAAATTGGAGAACTTCTACCTGAATTAATTATAGAATCTATATTTGATAATATATTAGATGGAACAGGTGCTGGTAAATTATCATATATATCATTTAAATCATCTATAATTTTATTAAATAATACCCCTCCATATTTTTTGATACTTTTATCTTTAAAATTGTTACATCTTTTATCTTTATGTGTTTCTTTAAATGAATATATATAATTCTTTCCCCATTTATTATAATAGTCATTAGTAATTGCCATACTAATTTGTTCTTTAAAATCATTTATGATTTCATTATTATAATTATTATAATTTTTAGCATAATTACTAATATTTATTTTTAATGTATTTAAATTATCAGTATCTAATTCTTTAATTAGTTTTTCTCTACATAATATTTCATTGAACTCATTTTCGGGAATAAGACTAAAACAATTTGAAATGTCTAAATTATAATTAATATAATAATTTTCATTATTAATTGTAGTATAATTTAAAGTTAATTTTACATTATTTATATCATTTTCTTCAAATTCAAATAAATAACTTAATGTATGACCATAATGAATTGTTTTGATATCTATATTATTGTAATTAATTGAAGCATAATTACAAATTGTTAATTTAATATAAGCTAATGAATTAATAAATACAGTTCCAACAAAACCTGAATCAGGAATAAATGAAAAGTTACCTCTACCAATTTTAGCAATATCAACTAATAGTTCAGTATCTAAATTATAACCAAAACCATAAGTATAAATATTTGGAACTATCTTATTTTCTTTTTTAAGATTAGCAATACGTCTTTCTAATGTATTAATAATCCCTCTATTAGGTAATAAATGTTCACTAGGAACACCATCAGTTAGAAACATAATTGTATTAATACGATTAGGTAATGAAAATTTTTCAAATTGTTTTAAACCTTCATTTAGACCTGCCCAAATATTTGTAGCACCTTTTGTAAATAGGTCATTAATTAGTTTATCAATATATCTAATATTATCATCTGTAATATAAATCAAATTACATAATACTTCAGAATCTGTTGAAAAAGCAATTAAAGATAAACGATCACACGGTTTCAATGATTTTAAAATCATCCTTAAAGAATGTTTAGTAATATCTAAAATAGAATAACCTACATCAACATTTTTACCTTCTTGTTGAACATATGCTGGAGAACTCATTGAACCTGATATATCAATAATAGCAACAATATCAATTGGTGCTGTTTTCTCACCTTCAATTGGTGTAATATTTAAATTAACATAAGTTATATTATCTTTATAATATTTTGAATGTGAAATTGATAATAATTCGCTCTCAATTTTATAATCACTAGCATTTACATTATTATCATTTACTTGTTGTGTATTTAGATTAGAAGAATTAATAATATCTTTTAACGCTCTATTTGGTTTTAAATGACCGATATCTAAATAATTTCTTGTAATTGGTGATGTATTATTTGATTGTAGCCATCTAATAATTGCTTCATATTCATAAGAATTCCCTTCATTATCAATATATGGGTCAATCATAATATTATGAGTGATAGGACAGCATAATGATAAATTGATTTCTTGTGACATATTTTTTATAATTTAAAATAAAATAAAAATAATCATTTTTTTTAAATAAAAAATATTATTTAAGTAATTTAGTTGTTATATCTTTCTTAAATTCATTAGTAATTAAATCATTATTATCTATATTATAGACAGCATTTACTAATATATCTTTAAAATCATTATTAATATAAGATTCTTTATATTCTTTTTCTAAATTTGTATTTAAAAATTCTTTGACATTCCAAGAATTTTTATTTTGACTATTACCTATTTTTTCATATATTTTGTCTCCATTTTTATATAATTTATTAAAATTTTCATTTAATATATTATTATTTATACTATTATTGTAAGATGTAGAATATACTTGTTTATCTAAAGTTATACTACATTTATAATCAATTTTTTTAGTTATATTTTGATTATTTTCTAAATTATTTTTAGAAAAGGTTATAGATTCAGAAAAATTAGCCATATGTCTAATAAATATATACTTTTTATATTTATATAAATTAACCTTGTCTTAAATCATAATATATATTATTCATACATTCTATACCACCATCTTCTTTACAAGTCTTAAAATCTTTGTATAACCATTCAGCAAAAGTTGTTTGTTCATTTGAAGAAGTTGATGAAGGAACTGTATATAATATATAATCTAAATTATTTTTATTATAAATATTATCAGTATCGTGATATAAAGAATTATTTAATATATCCGTAACACGTTTTTTTATTTTTTCATTTGATAAATCACAAGAAGGATAATTATTTTTCACTGTTTTATTATCATATAGATTATTATTCATAAGAGGATTTTCTTCTGTCGGCATATTACAAATACCGCTATTAATAGTTATAAGTTTGTTATTATTTAAAAAAAGTTCTTTTATTTTATTAACATCTAAATTATAATTATAAATCAATATAGAAACAAATAATAATATGAAAACAAAAATCATAATTTTATAATTATTTGATATTAAAGATATAATAATACCAAAAAATATTATAAATCTCATTACAGCATTTAATTTTTCATCATTAGACATATTATTATTTAAAATTAATTCTGGTTTTAGTAATTCATTTATATTATGAGTCCAAAACATAATAATTTATTATCTCTATTATATAAAAAAATAAAAATTATTACTTTTTATTTTTTTCAGCTAATTTTTTCTTAAGTTTTTTTTGAGCAGCTACCTTTCTATAACCCGGCTCGTTAAAAGATGTGTTATTCGATTTAGCCGCTTTCTTTAAATTATTTAAATTAGGCATATCATCGCCATTATTATTCATCATATCAGCAAACATACCCATCATATTAGCCATATTTGGACCTCCTCCTCCTTCTTTTCTACCTCCTTGATTTTGACCAAACATACCAGGCATCATACTTGCAAATTTCATAGCATCTTGCATTAAATTTTGTTGATTTAATTCGCCATTAGATAGTTTAGTTGCCATTTTTTGACTAACATTAGAAATTATATCACCGAAACCACTATCTGGATCACCAAGACTTTTTAATACATCACCGTTTTTATCTACGGACTTTTGTAATTTATTAATATCAACATCTTCTAATATTTCTTTAGCTAGTTTTCCTAAAGTAGTATTTTCCATACCACCCATATTCATATCGATTGAACTTTTGATTTTAATATTTTTAATTAATAATAAATTTTGTAATATTGTTTTATAATAATCTTCAGTATCCTCTAATTCATTAACATCTTCTTCAGTATAATTATCTTTATTTAATAATTCTAATAATTTTTCAGCTTGTTCATCTGTTAATTCTTCTTTGCTAAAAATGATAAATACAGATAAATAATGATGACTTAAATATTCGTTTCTTAAAATCTTAGTTATATCTCCTAAAGTTATTCCTTCGAATAAATTTAATTCATTGTTATCTTTTAACCAGTTAGTTATTTTTTCTTTATTTATATCATTAGCTGATTGTTTTTCTTCGCCTTCTTCATTCGGTTTATCTACTGATAATGATAAATTTTTATAAGATTTATATAAATCCTCTGTTAAATTTTCTTTTAAGAATATCAAATATTGATCACTATTTTTATCTATTGTTAAATAGTTATTTTTAATAATATTAAAAACTTTTTTAGCTGTTGTGCTTTTATCTTTGTGTTTTTTTGTAACAGTTTTTAATTTTTTTATTAAATCTACATAATATTCATTCAATATATATAATTTAGTCATAAAATCTATATTATAAATTTTTGTAATTCCTTATATGTATTTTTTACAGTATATCTTTTTGTCTTTTTGATAATAATTCTTCTATACTTGGTAAATTTTTTTCATTTTTATCATTTACAGATGATACAGGATTTAATACAGTATCATTAGTAACTGCTTCCATATTAGTTATGTTATTATCATTTGTAATTAAATCCCAATTATAATTTTTATCAGTTAATAAATTATCAGCTTCTTCGTCAATTAATGAAAAATTATCTGATAAACTTGTTTTTAATGTAAAAGCCATTGGATCAATATTAATTATATTATCATCGCTATTTATATTATTTTTATCAAGATGGTCTTTTTCTACTTTATTAAGTCTTGTATTATTATCTTGTGTAAATAATACTCCTCTATTTGGTAATAATAAATGATCAAATACTTGTTTACCATACAAAATTTGTTCTATTTCATCTTTATCTTTTTGTAGTAATACTAAAGCAGGAACAGAATGTATCATTGAATCAATATTATAACCATTTATTCTTAAAGTATCAACTGATATTTTTTTAACATTGTTATTGGTATCGTGCTTATTTATTGTTTCTATTAGTATATTACAATGCTTACATTGATTGCTATAAATAAGTATCATTTACTTAAAGAATTATACAAATTCTTATATATATTAAAAGTAATTTATAAATTCTTAATAGAATATAATGGGAATAGAAAAAATTAATACATATATACCTCAAACTTATAGTACTTGGGAACAAATTAAAAATAAAGAATTATTAATGTCTAAACAATACACAAATCTATCTACTTTAGCATCTAAAGATAAATATACCAGTTTAGATGATGGTTTTTCTTCTTTAACAGGTGAAATTATGACAACTGAAGATTATGCTCACAATAATATGGACCCTTATATAAAAGGTAATATTACACAAAATACAAATCTTGATAATTACGTTATAGATAATGAGAAAAACAGAATAGACAAATTATATAATAATAAAAAAGAAACAGAAAGAAGTAGTTTTTTTAGACCAGAAAACAATGTAGATGTTATAAATGGTTCCAAATTTGAATCAGAATTTTTAAGAGATAGAACTAATCAAAGCTTAGGTTCTTTAAATAATAATGTATTTCCTATTGACCAAGTTAGAGTAGGTCCAGGACTTAATAATGGTTACGAAAATACTGGAACAGGTGGGTTTCATGATTATAATACAACTATTTATTCATTGCCTAAAAAAATAGAAGATTTACGTACAAAAATAAATGAAAAAGAAAAAACTTTTAAAATAGATTATCAAGCACCACAACACACTATCAATAAACGCGGAATAGTAGAAGCACCTTCTAAAAATAAACCAGAAACTGTTTATGAAAAAAATTATGAAAATTGGTTTAAAACTACTGGTGCTGTCCTTAAAGATTCTGAAAGACCAATTGAAAATGTAAAAGCTACTAATAAACAAGATTCTCACGTAGAATACAAAGGTGCTATAAAATTAGCGGAAGGTGGTTTAGGAGAAAAAGACGAATATAGTAAAAATACAATAACAGTTTATGATAATGAAAGACAAACAACAGAATGTAAAACTGTTATGAATAATCCAACTTCTATTGTTAAATCTATTATATCTCCTATTATGGATGGTATAAAACTAACTAAAAAACTATATACTATTGATTCTGCAAGAGAATTGGGTGGTAATATTAAAGGGGAAGTTGATAAACAAACTGTTTATGACCCTGTAAATTATGTTAATAAAACTACAGTTAAGGAAACAACAATACATGATACTCAAAATAGTAATTTAAAAGGTACTGATGAAAGTTATTCAGCTTTAAATGATATGGCAAAAACTACTGTAAAAGAAACAACAATACATGATAGTCAAAACACTAATTTAAAAGGTGCTGATGAAACTTATTCAGCATTAAATGATATGGCTAAAACAACAGTTAAAGAAACTACAATACATGACGCACAAATTAGTAATATAAAAGGACCCGTAGAAGAAGGTTACAATACATATGACGATGTTATGAGAACAACAGTTAAAGAAACAGTAAATATAAAAGACAATTTAAGAAACGTTGGACCAACAACTTATAATACATATGTTTATGATCCTGATATTGTTGCTAAAACAACTGTTAAGGAAACTACAATAACATCTAAAAATCAATATGGTTTCATTGGTGGTTTGCTAAATTCTTTAGTAGGTGGTTATTTAAATAAAAAAGTTGATCTTAATAAAACTAATAGAGAATTTACAATTCAAGAACCAACTAGACATAATGTATCATCTGTTCATGATCATAGACAATCAAATAGACAATCTTATTATGAAGCACCACAAGATGATACACGTGAAAAAATACTTATTGCCGCAGGTCATACTCCAAATCCAGGTAATATGAATATTAACTTGGATTCAAGTGATATTAATATGAAAGTTGATAAAAATGTAGTACATAGAAGCGATTATGGTAATATTGGTAGAATATATGAAGATAGAGAACCAAATGATTTCTTTAAACAATCTATTACAAAAGAAAATATACAAGATAACGCTTATGAAGAAAGACTTGATGCTTCTATAATGAATTCGTTAAAAACAAATGAACTAAATATTCAAATTAATCCAATTAAATAAATACATATAAGAAATTTATAATTACTATTATTAAATTATTATGCAAGCTCTAAATGATGCTAAAAAAGAATATATAAAACATTTACAAAAATCATTTAGTATTGTAATATCTGAAAAAATTAATAATTTACACGATGATGCTGTTGAAAACGAAGAAGGATTAAAAGGATTTCAAAAAAAATTATTAAAAATAAAAGATTGGGATAGTAGTGTAATTGAAAATATAGTAGAAAAAATAGTAAAAAATAGTAATTATAAAAAATTAGATAAGATTTATAATTTAGCTATAATTACTTCAATTAAAATTAAGCAATTGGAATTAAATAAAAAAATAGAAAATAATACTTTTAATTATCCAAGTTTTAATGAGTTTGTACATAAATGTTATATAAATTCAAGTACATGGGCTTGGAAAAATCCATTTTTATTTTTTAAAAAAGATATACCTAAAATTGATATTCAAAATAACTATAATATAATTGAAAAAAATGTAAAAAAAATAATTAAAAATACTTTAAATGAATGTGTACCAATTGATGAAATATTTAGCAATGTTGAAGTATCTGTAGGTGAGGTTGTTAGTAGTGGTAATAATAATTTATTTGGTATATTTGGAAATATAATTAATTCAGTAAAGAATAATTTTAATAATAGAATAGATTATATAGATGAAAACAGAAAATCAAAAAAAGAAGAAAATATTTATCAAGAAGAAGTTGAAGTAGAAGATGAAGAAGTTGAAGTAGAAGATGAAGAAGTTGAAGTAGAAGATGAAGAAGTTGAAGTAGAAGATGAAGAAGTTGAAGTAGAAGATGAAGAAGTAGAAGTTAAAAAAGATGAAGAAGTAGAAGTAGAAGTTAAAAAAGATGAAGAAGAAAATAAGAAAGAAAATAAAAAAACTGAAAAAGATAAAAATGAAATTAAAGAAATTGAAAAAGATACCGATGATGATGTAAAAGAAGAAAGCGATGATGATGTAAAAGAAGAAAGCGATAAGGAAAGCGATAAGGAAAGTGATAAGGAAAGTGATAAAGAAAGCGATAAAGAAAGTGATAAAGAAAGCGATAAAGAAAGCGATAAAGAAAGCGATACAGAAAGTGATAAGGAAAGTGATGATTCTGAAGAAGACGAAACTGATGAAAATTTGATAAAAAAAAATAGATTTTTAGATGATTCTACATCATCATCTTCGGGAAGCGAAACAGATAGTGATAATTATGATAATACTGAAAAGAAAAGTATATGGATAAATGCGAAAAAAGGAAAAAGAGTTAAATAAATTATATTAGTAGAATTTAAGAAAGATGTATTATTATTATTCTATTGCGATGACCATTATTATATTTATATTATTACAAATCAAAGAATATAATAGTAGTAAAAAGAAAAATAAAATATATAATCTATTTAATTTTGGTAATATAGGTATTTTATTTATATTATATATTATATCAACTGTTATATTATATGTTATTTTAGAAACAAATTATATAAATAATAGAGATGGTATTAAAGGTGAAAAAATAGAATTTAATCAAGAATTATTAAAAAATATTACTGATAATGATATTACAGTAGGTTTTAGCCCTTATTATAACGAGTAAAAATATTTTTTTTTTATATGTTTATTAATATTAATAATGAAATTAGAATTGAAAAAATTCGATCCTTCTAAAATTGCCGGTGATTCGGTTGTTGTATTTATTGGTAAAAGAAATACAGGTAAATCATATTGTATGAAAGATATACTTAGTTTTCATCGCACTATCCCTATAGGAATTGTTATTAGTCCTACTGAAAAAGCGAATGGATATTTTGAGAAATTTATACCAAAAATGTTATTATATGATGAACCAGAAGAAAAAACAATCAAAACTTTTTTGGAAAGACAAATAAATATATCAAAAGAAAAAAAAATAGAATCATCTAAATATGGTAAAAGTACAATAGATAATCGTGCTTTTTTAATTTTAGATGATTGTTTATATGATAAAAAATGGATAAATGATAAAAGTATCCGTTCTATTTTTATGAATGGAAGACATTATAAAATATTCTTTTTAATTACTATGCAACATGCTATGGGATTACCTCCTGTATTGCGTAATAATTTAGATTATGTATTTATATTTAGAAATAATATTGTTAAAGAAAGACAAAAAATTTACGATAATTATGCTGGTATGTTTGCTAATTTTGAAGTATTTAATCAAGTTATGAATCAATGTACAGAAAACTATGAATGTCTTGTAATTGACTGTAAAACTCAAAGTAATAAATTAGAAGACCAAGTATTTTGGTATAAAGCAAAAGAAGTTCATTTTAAAATGTGTAGTACTGAAATGTGGAATATGCAAAGTTTAGAAGACCAGAGAAAATTAGAAGGATTCGGTGTAACTGATAATGATGATGATGAAAAATATGACGCAGGTGTTTTTGCTAAGAAAAAAAATAATCCAAGAATTAATGTTAAAAAAAGTAATTATTGACAATAAGTTTATGGTACTGGTAAATAAAAATTATCTTGATAATCATTTATTAATCTTCCAGGAACATAAAATTTATTACCTATTTGTATATATTTGTCAATAGCAATTATTGATGGTTTAACATATAAAGCATATTCTTCATATGATAAAGTTACTGTAGGATTAGTACCTTTCATATTCATGTTAGTATTTGTTCTTTCTATTAATTGACTTGAAAGAGAATCACTGGTAACACCACCATTTTGTACTATTCTTAATGAATTTATAGGTACATCTTTTTGAGCATACCATCTTCGTTTATTTTCATCAGTAGGAATATAATAGTAAGTATCAGACGTATCTACAACCTTATAATATACATTTCTTGTTGAATCTAAATCTATTTTAATAGAGGTATATTCAGTTGCTTGTATTGTTATTGTTGTTGTTGCACTATTAATTAAAGCATTATTAAAAGTATCATTGGCACTATTATCTGGTGGTGTAAAATCGAGTCTGAATTCTAATTTATCTTCGGGTCTTGTAGTAGTTCTTACCCAAGAAGTACCCGTTGCATCAGCAGGATAATAAAATTTATTGTCAGTTGCTTGATAATATATATTGGTTGTTGTGCTTAAGTTTATTATAAAATCATTAGAATTTAAATCAATATCTAAAATATTTTTTGAATATAATAATTCTTTTAATTTATCAAATTTAGTAGTATCAGCATCAGTATATAGACCACCATTACCATTTGGTGTTATACCAAGTATATTCCATATTCTGCCCAAAGTATTTTTAGCAGGATATTCATTATCAGCAGAGAAATAATTATAATTTTCATTTATATATTCTCCAGGAACAAATGTATATATTACATTGCTGACAGTATGTTGTATATATCCATTTTCTCTTACATATTTTTCAACTTCATAATTATCAAATACATTATCATTAATATAAAATTCATTTGATGCTTTATTATCAAAACTTCCATAACTTCCATAACCAGTATCTTCTGTATATATTTTATATAAAATATTTCCTAAATCTATGTCATTACCATTATAATCTCTATCTTGTTCTAATTGTATGAGTTTAACAGATGAATCTGAAACATTATGAACTTTAAACCAGTTATAGCCGTTATCATTTGACATATAATTGTAATTTGGTTTAACAGAGTGTGATATATAATTGTTTTGTGTGATAGCTACTAATTCTCCCCCTGCTATTACATCACGTTCCTCTTTTGTCAATGTTAAACGTTCTTTATTATACTGATATCTATTTATGTCATTATCATTGCCTTCTAATATATCTCGTATTGCTTGTTTTGCTGCTGAGCCATTTACTGTTATTTCTGTTAAAGTTGGTGTTGGAGCATCAACTACATATCTTAATTTCCAATATTTACCTAATTTACCTTTTCCTGGCATATTAATATAATTTTTATAATCTTCATTAACGAGAGGTTGTGGTATATAATGATTACTACCATCTGTCAAATAATGCTGATTTGTCAATAATCTATGAGAAACATATTGGCTATTTAAATCACCTGTCAATGTTCCTAGTGCTGTATCTCCATCATTTATTAAACGAGATTTAAATGGAGTTGAGCTTTGAATTATATATTTTGTTCTACCAGTTCCAGTTGGTTCAGTTAATGTCACAGTCCAATTTAAAGCAGTATCATCATTGGGATAATAATATTTATCATCAATATTAATATATACAACATCAAAATCTGATGCTATATTAATTGGAATGGTATTATCTGCTTCTTGGACAATATATGGTTCAGCAGTATCATATTCAGTAGTGTCAGCAAAAGAAAATTCAACAGTACTAATTTTATGAGAAGCTGAATATTTAGCATTATTTAATAAATCATCTAATTCATCTGTAGTTAATAATGTTCTTCCACTATCTAAAATATTTTTAGTTGTATCGTGAAATATTCCATAACTATAAATTGTATTATTATGAACTTTATTTAAGTTATCTATTTCTCTCCAATTATAACCACCGTCATTCGAAATATAGTAATTAGTACCACTTTTATGTATATATTGTGTAACAAAATGTCTTTTTCTACTATTGTGTTCTGCCCATGAATTGTAATCATTAGCAACTAATAAAGCTTCATATTCTGTTACACTTATAGTAGGAGAAGAGCTAGTTAATTTGCTATCTACGTCGGATGTTATTGTTCTTAGTATTTTTTTATCTAATGGTATAGAATCTACTTTATTCCATGTTATTGTTTGGGCGGTAATATTATAAACATTATCTGTTTCATAATAATTACCGCTAGTATTTTGAATATAATATTTATCTATTAAACCATTAAATAATAAAAGTTTTAATACCTCAACATCATCTGATAATGTTACAGTGCTATCATCAACATTATCACCAGTATATCCAAAATTATTTGCCGATGTTGGTGATACTGTATCTTTTGATGTAAAATATGTTGGAGTACCACCATCTGGATCATCACGTTTAATAAAAATTTCAGTACCTACTT
>Ga0315315_10000496_pt1 | contig 33193 bp, 23 predicted proteins | sample M140m3416metaG_FD_203699 | JGI IMG/M metagenome (GOLD analysis project Ga0315315, IMG submission 203699) | Ammonia-oxidizing marine archaeal communities from Monterey Bay, California, United States - M1 40m 3416 | ecosystem: Environmental > Aquatic > Marine > Intertidal zone | place: USA... | reverse complement strand
TCAAACTTGATGTCGTTAATTTGGTTAGAAAACGAGCGGCAACATCGCCATAAAAAGATATGGTTATATCATATAATTATTAACAATTCTTTCTCTTATCATCTAATCTTCCTATGTTTGATGTGGTTAAATTTTAAACAGAAATGAAAAGTATATATTTGGTTATCACAGTATTGATAGGTAGTTTTATGGTCGGTTGCGGACCAACTGCAGCGGAGAAAGAAAAAGTAGAAAAGGAAATATCTACTCAAAAGAGATTAACGATTGAAACCATCTTAGAAGAGTATAATGATTGCAGTGCCAATTCAGAAAGCAGAAATGATTGTAAGAATTTTACAGCTCGCGCTATTTGTGAATATTACGGGATTGATGACTTGAAGATTGACGGAGAATATCTAGAATACCATGCTATTTTTGATTTTATAACTACGGATGCTACCTGGAAAAACTTGGGTATGGCAACAGTACAAGAATCTTTAGATAATGCACAGCAAATGGCTAACGATGGTTTTCCCGTGGTTGCGATTGATACAGAAGATAAACATAAATTGGCGATAATAATTATTGAAGGGGAACAAGTAAAATCAGGTTCTTGGGGATTAAATGCACCAACTTGTGCGGCATTTTTCCCGACTAGTGGTCCTGAGCCTTTTATTCACAAAACATTAAATTATGCTTTCAGTTCGCCGAATGGAATTCAACTTTGGGTAAAAAAATAGCTTATGGCCTTCCTAGATAGATATAAAAAAGGTTTTAAAGGCGACTTCACGGGTGGAGTTACTGCAGCAATAGTTGCAATCCCTTTGGGTTTAGGTTTTGGTGGCTTAAGTGGACTTGGTGCTGAAGCGGGTTTATATGCTGCCATTATATTGGCTATTATAGCATCAATAATTGGAGGTACTCAAACTTTAATTAGTGATCCTACTGCTCCTATGGCTTTTGTTGCGGGAGCAATTATATCAACGGGAATGGATTTGAATGGCGGTGTTTTGGGTAATCATGCTTGGGTTCATATTATATTGACATTTGCTTTAGCTGGACTTTTTCAAATCCTTTTTGGATTTCTTAAAATAGCACAATATGTGCGGTTTATTCCATATCCTGTTATTTCGGGTTTTATGGGGGGAATAGGTATCATAATTATGATCGGACAATTGTTTCCAATTATGGGGCATACTTCTCCTAAAGGTGCTATCAATATCTTTAGTGAAATTAGTCAGCCTTTGGGTGATATTAACACGTGGGCCTTAACATTAGGGCTTGGAACAATTGCTCTTATTTATATAGTACCTTTAATTTCTAAGAAAATTCCTTCAGTATTGGTAGCGTTAATTACAATGACGCTCATTTCTTATTTTGCAATGCCAGAAGGAGAATTTGGAATTGTTGGTGCTTTTAAAGGCGGTCTGCCTACTCCAAAAATTGCCGTATTGGCAAATATACAATTTCAAGACATTCTTAATGTAATGGTCCCCGCTATTACATTAGCTTCTTTAGGGACAATAGATACGTTGCTAACATCAGTAGTTGCTGATAATATGACCAAAACCAAACACAATGGTAATAGAGAGTTAATGGGGCAAGGTTTAGGTAATTTTGTAGGAGCATTTTTTGGGGCTCTTCCCGGTGCAGGATCTACCACAGGTACCGTTATTAATATAAAGTCCGGAGCTTCCACACACATGTCTGGAATTATAAAAGGTGTGTTTTTAATCCTTGTATTATTATTCTTGGCGCCAGTTGTTAAGTATGTTCCATTGCCAGTTCTTGCCGGCATACTTTTTACAATAGGAGTAGGGGTATTGGATTTAAAAGGCTTGGGTATGCTGTTAAAAGTTCCAAGAGCGGATTCTGCAATACTTATTATTACATTGCTGGTTACTGTTTTCGATACGCTTTTGGACGCAGTTGCTATAGGAGCGTTAATGGCTGTAGTGACCTTTATGAAAAAGATGTCTGAAGTAATGGAGGACATGACTAAAGAGGGTGATTTAGGGGCCTTTACGCGTGATGGTAAAGTGCCTGATGAATTATTGAAAAAGATATATGTTAAACAATTAGATGGTCCTATGTTTTTTGGTTTTGCAGATCAGTTTAGAGAACAAATGAGATCTATAAAAGGTTATGAAGCTGTAATAATTGATATGAAGCAGGTTCCTTTTATCGATGAAACAGGTTTGCTGACATTGGAGGATGCAGTTGCCGATTTATACGAAAGAAAAATTGCAATCTACATCAGTGGTGCAAACGAGTCTATTTATACGCAGTTTGAAAAGGTTGAAATTCCAGGAAACCTCGTTCCAGAAGATCATTTCTTTCCTTATTTTAAGCATTGTATAAAACATTTGCGTAATAAGTATAAGTATGAGCAGAGCCTACTTGAAAAAGAAACTGAATAAATGAAATTTGGTCAATTAGATACTTGGGAGGAAGTTAATTTTAGTTTTCCAATGTTATCCAAAAAAACAAAAAGTTATCTATCGGTTTTAGATAAAGTGGTAAAACCTAACTTTTTTATTGGAGCTCCGGTATTTTCGGATAAAAATTACAAAGGAACTTTGTTTCCTGTTGAAACAAGGCAAAAGGATTTTTTGCAGGCATATGGTAAGCAATTTAATAGTATAGAAGTTGCCGCAACTCGTTTTGGCACTCCAAAAGAATCAACTTTGCAAAAGTGGAAGGATAGTGTAGCTGATGACTTTAAATTTTCATTGAAGTTTCCCCAGGTAATTACCCATAGGAAAGATATTAATGAAGCTGCTGCAAGGCAAAGACTGGAAGATTTTTTGGTGGCTCTTGATTTTATGGGAGATAAAAATGGTGTTGCTTTTGCGGTTATGGCAAACTATTTTCGTCCCGATAAATTTGAAGGTCTTGTTGAGTTCGTTGAGTATCTGCCCAAGGATGTTCCGTTTGCTATTGAATTAAGAGCTCCGGAATGGTTCGAATCAGATTCATTGCAAAATGAATGGCAAGAGTTGTTTGCAGAGAATAATATCACTCCTGTTTTAACGGATACACCAGGTAGGAGGGATGTGTTAAGTTTTAAACTGACAAATGAAAACTTATTCATTCGGTACGTTGGTAATTATTCTAATCCTCTTGATCAAAAACGAATTGACCAATGGATAGTTAGAATAATTGAACTTGTAGATTTAGGAGTAAAAAATGTATGGTTCTATGCCCACCAGCCGGGGGAAAAAAGAGAGTTGGTAGTTGATTTTTTTAACTATTTAATAGAACAGACAAACAATGAATTACATCTATCAATCAATAAACTGATTAATTATAAGAGATAAATTTAAATATTCATTTTTTCATTAAAACTCATCCGAACTGTCTGCTCTTACTGGTTTTCTATTGTAATTATTTAAACGCATTGAAATAGCAATACTTACCATAGGCGTGACCGGCTCCTGGAATGAAATGGTTTTAAGGTTAGTGTTTTCCTTTTCAGTTATTGTTCTGCTTGTGCTAAAGGCATCTCTCACTTGCATGGAAGCAGACATCTTTTTATCATTAAAATCTTTTTTTATCGATAAGTCGATTGAGTAGTTATCGCTCTGATTTCCGAGCGGAGTAACAATTGCACTGTTGTATTTTCCAGTGACTTGAAGTCTCCAGTTTCCTTTTAAAGTGATTGTATTGTTGATCCTTCCATTGTAGCTAAATGATTGTTGGTCAAAAGATCTTTCATTAAGTTGTCCTGTAACTTTGTAGTTGTAAGTGTTTCCAGATAGCGCTAGTTTCCACCATTTGGCCAACGGATAATTATACGAAGCTTCTATACCTGTAGAGTACTCCTTGCCAATATTTTCTGGTTTAGTAATTATAACGGTTGCTGAATAAACTGAACTAATTCGTTGAATTTTATTGCTTACATCTTTATGATATGCTTCTAACGAAAAGTTTCCTTTCTTTAATTTTCGAATCCATCCTATTTCATAAGATAAAATATATTCCGGAATAAGTCGCGCATTTCCGGTTCTTACAGAAAAAGCATTTTGCCAAGTAATAAAAGGTTCGAAATACCAACTTCTAGGCCTTTGTATTCTTCTTGACGCATTCGCCATAAATTGATTGTCCTTATCCAATTCATAGGAAAAGTGCGCACTTGGAAACAAGTCTAAGCGGTCTATTTTTGTATTAGCAGAAATTCCAGTAGAAGTAATGGTCCGATCTGTATATTCTCCTCTGAAACCAAATTGATATCCTAACTTTTTGTATTTGCCGGCTAAAATTGAATACCCAGCATAAATATTTCTATAATAGTCAACAGTCGTATTAAAAGTTGTTTGCTCAATGTATTCCTCCAAAACGGTATCGAATTGAAAAGCAGTTGTTTGGTCACCACTGACTCCAATTTGAGCTTGTAAGCCTACTTCCAAGTTTCCTTTTTTGGGCAGAGGACGAACATAATCTAAATTTATTCTTCCCATATTGGAAGGACCTGATTCATAATTTATATTTCCACCTTGCATCTCATTGTTCTCATCAAAATATTCGGTACTTGATATTTCGTTACCATCATGCACATTATAGTTTACCCTTATATTTAAGTGGTGTTTTTTATCTCCTCCAATATTGTAAATTAAAGAAGTGTTCAAAGAATAATTTAAGAAATCTCTGAGTGCTATTTCAATGTTATGATATTCATTTGATAAAGTATTATCAGTACTTTCTTTGAAAATAAGATCTGAACTAGAATTATATTTTCTTTTTCCCAGCTTGCCTCCTGCTGTGAAAATTGTTTTGCGATTAGGTCTCCATTCAAACTCAACGTTAGCACCATAGCCTCCAAAGTTTCTACTTACTATGCCCTCTTGTTCAACAATTGATAATATTGAGTCAAAAATAGTTTCGTTAGTAGCTCTTTTATATCTAGGCTTTTCTCCTTCTTTATAATTCCCTCCAATTGTTAAAGATGTCTTTTTATGATTAATGTTGACCAGGAAATCACCTCCTAACTGGTTGAATTGCCCAATTTCTATTCCGGGAACTGTTCCTAAATTCGTGCCGGTATTAGCATTTATTAATGCGCTAACCCCGCTGAGCCTATTTTTCTTTAGAATAATATTTACGATCCCACTAACCCCTTCAGCATCGTATCTTGCTGAAGGATTTGTGATTATTTCTATTTCTTGGATAGCAGTTGCGGGAATTAATTTTAAAGCATCTGTAACATCTAAATTTGTTGGTTTATTATCAATTAATAATGTAAAACTAGAATTTCCTCTTAAACTCACATTTCCATCTATGTCAACGTTAATGGAAGGTACATTTTCTAGTACTTCAACTGCTGACTCCGAAGCCGTTGTATTCAGATTACTTACGTCAATTACTTTTTTGTCTATTTCATATTTAACAAATGGTTTATCACTCGTAATAGCAACTTCATCTAATTGGCTGTCGATAGGTGATAAAAGAATTTTACCTAAATCAATATTGCTGTTTTGCGGATGTATTTTTACAGAATCCATAATTTTTGTAGCGTATCCAATAAATGAAAATCGAATTTGATACATCCCTCCTTTGATATTTTCCAATAAAAACTCACCATTTTTTCCAGAAGTAATTCCTGAGGCTAATTCCATTGTGCGCATACGAAATAAAGTGATCGTTGCATACTCCATGGGCTTGTTTGAAGAATTATCAATGATTTTACCACTAATTTGACCTACAAAATTTCCGTCTCTTCTTTCTGAATTTCTACCTTTCTCCGGTCTTTGAGCGTTTAAAAATAGACAACTGAATAACAGGGTTGCAAATAGTGAAACTTTTAGCATTTGTGGGTTTTTCTTCAGTTGAGACTACAAAGATAGGAAATGGTTTAATAGATGTTTAATATATATGTTGAACGGAATATGAGTAATTTTCGTCAAGCGTCCTAATGTTTATCTTGGTTCAAAAATCATAATCATCGATGTTCTCATGACCTTCACTTTCTTCTCCAAATTCATTGTCGCTGTATTCATTTAAGATATCATCGATTTCGTCTTGCTGTGATTTCTTTTTTGGTTCTTCATCAAACATTCCTTCTGTTAAGTCAGGAATTTCTTTCGAGGTTTCTTCGGGAGATAGACCAGCTTCTCTAATGCATCTGGGGTATCTGGCACCTTCTTTAAAATCTCTTTCTTCAAAAAATTCAACGTAAAAAATCCACATTCTAAGAAAATCATAGAGGTATAATATCTTTTCGTTTTTTTGACCTACCATTTCCTTAATACTGGTAACGTTCATCATTCGGGGTCCCTTTTCTTCCCCAAATCCCATGTCCATTAATCCAATCTCTTCACCTTTGTCCCAGTTTTCATCACTCATGTAAAAGGAGGCCATTTGGTCTCCTGCAAAATCAAAAGATTCAATAATCATATCGTGCAAGTCCTCAAAGTTTTGAGACCCTAAAATCTCAATATCTCTAAAAACATCCTCTTCGATGTCGGCTACTACCCTAAAAACGTATGTCTTCATTTTAATTAGTTTCTACTTTAAGTCCTAATTCTCGGCCTTTAACAAGCATAAAGTTATATGCAGCTTCGTAATCATTTTCAATTTCTCCCTCTAAAATCGCCTCTTTTATAGCATCTTTTATATCTCCAATGTACTTACAAGGTTTTAAGTTAAAAGTCTCTAAAATAACTTCTCCCGAAACGGGTGGTTGCCAGTTTCGTATTTTATCTCGTTGTTCGACTTCTTTAATTTTAATTTCAACCTCTGCAAATCGCTCTAAATATTTTTTGACCTTATTCTCATTTTTTGATGTGATATCGGCTCTACAGAGCTTCATTAGCGCCTCTAAGTCTTGATTGGCATCAAAAAGTAAGCGTCTTAAAGCACTATCTGTAACAATTTCTTTCGTAAGTGCAATTGGCCGTAAATGAAGTTGAACCATTTTTTGTACAAACTTCATTTTATGATCTAAAGGTAACTTCATCCTTTTGAAAATTATAGGAACCATTCTTGCCCCTTTATCTTCATGGCCATGAAAAGTCCATCCTGCTTTTGGATGAAACCGTTTCGTTGCAGGTTTTGCTATGTCGTGCAGTATAGCAGCCCATCTCAACCATAAATCATTCGTTTTGGGTAAGATGTTTTCTAAAACTTCTAAAGTATGATAGAAGTTATCTTTATGTGTCTTGCCATTTTTGTTTTCAACTCCTTGCAAATCTGCCATTTCTGGGAAAATAATATGTAGGATGCCTGATGAAAATAATGACTTAAAACCGATGGAAGGATGATTCGAAAGAATAATTTTATTCATTTCATCGGTAATTCTTTCTTGGGTAATAATTTCGATTCTATTCTTATTAACCTTAATAGCTTTAAATACCTCTGGATCGATATTAAAATTTAATTGCGAAGCAAAACGAACTGCGCGCATCATTCTTAAAGGATCATCTGAAAAAGTAACATCAGGATCTAGAGGGGTTTTAATAATTTGTTCTTCTAAGTGGTTGATCCCTCCAAATGGATCGATTAAATCTCCATAATTATCTTTATTCAAGCTTATCGCCATTGCATTAATGGTAAAATCTCTTCTTTTTTGATCATCTTCTACAGTTCCGCCCTCTACAATTGGATTTCTTGATTGTCGATTGTAAGACTCTTTTCTGGCGCCAACGAATTCCAGGTCCAATCCTTTGTGGTGAATCATGGCAGTTCCGTATGTTTTAAAATAAGAAACTTTTGTAGCTCCTAGTTTATTAGCAACCAGCTCTGCTAAAGCAATACCGGATCCAGCTATGACAAAATCAATGTCTTTACTTGGTCTTTCCAGAATTATATCACGAACATAACCACCAATCACAAAAACGGGTTTACCTAATTCTTCTCCACATTCAGACACAATTCGAAAGACTTTGTCATGAATTACATTTTGAATTTTCTGTTTATTTTCTGATGATATTGAGTTCACCCTTTAGGCCTATTTTAATTATTGTAGATGGTTCGTTGTTTTTTTCAACAGCGTGCAAATTTACTACATGGTCTACTGCTTTCAAAATTTCTGGAGCAATGTCTTTAAAATCTTTTGGAGCTGCATCCCCCGCTATATTTGCAGAGGTTGAAACTATTGGGCTTTTAAACTGCTGTATTAATTTTCGGCAGAAATCATCTTTTGTAATCCTTATGGCAATTGATCCATCGGAAGCTACTATGTTTTTTGGTAAATTGATGGCCTCAGGATAAATCACAGTGGTAGGTTTTGTCGCGTAATCTAAGACGTCCCAAACAACTTCAGGAACTTCTCTTACAAAACGATTCAATTTCCTGTCATCATCTAAAAGAATTATCAATGATTTAGAATGTATTCTTTTTTTTATTTCGTAAATTCTTTGGATAGCTGCTTCATTCTTAGCATCGCAACCTATCCCCCAAATTGTATCGGTAGGATAAAGAATAATTCCTCCATTTTCTAGAACCGTTACAACTTTATTGATCTCTTCTTGCATTCTGACAAATTTACTATGTTATTGTTTAAAACTGCTAATAAAAATTAAATTTACCTTATCAAATTACCAGAAAACCAAAAGAACTAATGGATATTTGTTAACTTCGTTATATGAGTATTAATCATCTTATCATATTTGTAAAAAACCCTGAACTGGGTAAGGTGAAAACGAGATTGGCTAAAACAATTGGAGATGAAAAAGCTTTGTATATTTATAAGTTATTATTAGAGCAAACTTTCCAAGTTACACTGCCGGTATTGGCTGAAAAGAAGTTGTACTACTCAGAATTTGTTCAAAATATGGATCAATTTAATGATTTGGTTTATGAAAAGCATATCCAGAGTGGGGATGGTTTAGGTAATAAAATGTACCATGCTATCAAACATAGTTTTGCTGAATGGGCAGATAAAGTTGTTTTAATAGGAAGTGATTGTTTTGAGTTAAATTCAGGAATAATAGAAGAGGCCTTTAAAGCTCTCGAGGAAAGTGACTACGTTCTTGGACCCGCGAAAGATGGAGGGTATTATTTAATTGGTATGAAGGAACTTAATTTAGAGGTATTTCAAAATAAGGAATGGAGTGCCGAGAATGTATTTTTAGATACCTTATTGGATATTAAAAACCAGGGTAAATCGCATTATCTGTTGCCTACCCTTTCTGATGTGGACGTAGAAGAAGATTTAGGAGACCTAAGAGGGTATATTGAAGAATGAGCCTATAAACTTATGCAGCTCTCAGTGAAAAAATAAGAATGAATTTAGAACAGATTGCCGAATCGGAAAAATTTTTAAGAGAAAAAGGAATTACATCTCCTCAAATTGGAATTGTTTTAGGAACTGGCTTAGGAAACTTAGTAAAAGAGATAAAAGTTGAATTAGAGATACCTTACGAGCAAATTCCAAATTTCCCATTATCCACAGTTGAGTCGCATTCAGGTAAGTTATTGTATGGATTTTTAGGAGGTAAAAAAGTACTCGCCATGCAGGGGCGTTTTCATGCTTATGAGGGTTACGCAATGGAGGAGATTGTCTTTCCTATTCGGGTATTAAAACAATTGGGGATAGAGGTGTTATTAATATCGAATGCATCTGGCGCAATGAACCTTGAATTCAATAAAGGAGAGTTGATGTTAATCACAGACCATATAAATAAATTTCCTTTCAATCCTTTGTTGGGAAAAAATGAAAATGATTTAGGTACTCGATTTCCAGATATGCGTGAAGCTTATTCAATCGATTTAGGTAATAAATTAGATGTTATAGCTAAGAGGGAAGGGGTTGTTTTAAACAGAGGAATATATATATCGGCTGAAGGGCCAATGTTAGAAACACCGGCTGAGTATAGAATGCTAAGGATATTAGGAGGAGATGCTGTTGGTATGAGCACTATTCCTGAGGTTATTGCTGCTCGACATATGGGATTGACATGTTGTGCTGTTTCTGTGTTAACGGATGAATGCGATCCTGAGAACTTAAAGCCAGTAAAAATAGAGGATATTATTGCGGTAGCAGGAAAAGCAGAAAAGCAGTTGACGAAAATTTTTCTTGGTTTGATTGAAGAGATTTAAGAATATTGAAAAAATGAAAAGAATACTTTCTCTTTTATGTCTATTAATTCCAGTAGTTTTGTTTAGTCAAAATGACTCAATTCCAAATTCAATTGAAACTTCCGGATATGTTGAGTTTTCAATTGATTCAATAAATAAAGGAGCAAATATTAATTTTGAATTCATTACGGAATTCAATAAGCAAGTTAGCTTAAAACTTTATTCATTGGAAGGTGTGTTGATTAGCACAACATTAATCGATGTGTTTTCTGATATAGGATTAGCATTAGCAACACGAAGTTTTGAGGTTGGAACTTACTTTATGTGTTTAAAATTGAAAACTAAGACTCTGATTAAAAAAGTAACAATAAGAGCCTAGTTTTCTTTGTATTTTTTTTCTCCTGCTTCAATCCTAAGGTCTAAAAAGTTTTCTTTGGGAGGAATTGGGCAATTATATCCGGTTGTGTAATGGCAATAAGGGTTAAAACAATAGTTGAAGTCTAAGTTAAATACATCTGAATGGGGTATTGTAGCCTCAATATACCTTCCGCCTCCATAGGTTTCTTTTCCATTCGTTAAATCTGTAAATGGAATAAAGATATAATTTTGATAAAGAGGATTCGTCATTAATTTTAAATTCTGGTAGATCGGAAGAACATAATCAATACTATCCAAACTAAAATATAATTTTCCATATACACGAAATTTTTTCAATTTCCCAGAAGAGGTTGACATGTCGAATGTTGGCCCAAATTCTTTTATAAATTTTGCCTGAATATTAAATTTTGGGTTTGGCTCAAAATAATTTAAGCTATCAAAATTAGCAATGCCTTTACGAAAAGGAGATGTTAATGAGTCTTTGTATTCAATGTTTTTCTTTTTTCTGTGCTCTATCACTTTCTCAATGTACTGGTTTTGAGAATGCATAATAAATGGGAGAAATAAAAGTAGTAAGGCTAATTTCATAAAACTCCGACTTAATCAAATTTAATACCTCTTTTTTGGATTATTTCAATCACTTCATCTAAATCTTCTTGAGTGTCTACAGAAATAGCGCGATGGGCAGAGTGCGCTACTTTTATTTTGCCTCCATTTTCCAACCAGCGCAACTGTTCTAAAGATTCTGCTTTTTCTAAACTTGTTTGCTTCATTGAAGCAAATTGTTTAATTGCTTTGGGAGTAAAGCCATACATTCCAATATGTTTATAATAAGCATGGTGTTCTGTCCAATTACCTTTTTGGACACCTCTAACATGCGGTATTACCTCTCTACTAAAATATAAGGCATAATCATTTTTGTCAATTACAACCCAAATGTCACTCGTAGATAAAAGTTCTTTTTTATCATGGACAGGTCTTATTAATGTTGCCATTTCAGTTGAAGGGTCTTTAAAACAATTTGCTAACCTTGTTAGAATGTCAGGTTCCAGCAAAGGCTCATCTCCTTGGATATTTAGAACAGCATTAAAATCAATATTTAAACTCTTTTGAAGTATGTTGTAAGCTTCAACACATCTGTTTGTTCCTGTGGCATGCTCTGTGGAAGTCATTACCACATTTCCACCAAAGCCATTCACTTCTGCTTCTATTCGAGAATCATCCGTAGCAACATAAACGTATTCTAATGCTTGTGTTGCTTGTTCATAGACGCGTTGAATCATTGTTTTGCCACAAATATTTTTCAAGGGTTTACCTTCAAGGCGAGTAGAAGCAAATCTAGCTGGTATGATGCCAAGTATTTTCATTAAATATTTAAAGTATGTGGGTCATTGTTTCTCATTTCAATGTGGTTTTTTACTTCCGCCATCTTAAACGCTAAGGTAGCATAAATCATATCATATTCTCTCAGCCATTTCTTAGCACCCGGATGGTTATCAATAGCTAAGCCCATATATTTTAATAAATCAAAATCAAATTCAGTTAACCATTTTATAGCTATTTCGTCTCCTTCACCAGCAGAAATCATTGCCAATAAATGCGGGTAACCGTTATTCATTAGCCAGTCTTTTCCATTGACATCGTTTTTGAGTGCATGACAAAAAATACCGAGCTCAGGATAACCATTTTTCATTAACCAATCCAGTATTTTGGAATTTCCAGAAATAGCTTCTCCCCAGGCAATTAATATTTTTGGAGGATAATTAATTGGCTTAATAGAAGACTTTTTAGCTTTATTTTTAGCTTTCTTATTTTTATTAAACAACCCCATATTTAATTAGCTCCCTTAATCAGAATTTGTAATATATCCTGTGCTGCTTTACTAATTTTTGTTCCAGGCCCAAAAACAGCTGCAACTCCAGCATCAAACAAAAATTGGTAGTCCTTCTGAGGAATTACACCACCAGCAATTACCATAATGTCTTCTCTGTTTAGTTTTTCTAACTCCGCTATTACTTGTGGAACAAGTGTTTTGTGTCCTGCGGCTAAGGAAGAAATTCCTAATAAATGCACATCATTTTCTACAGCTTGTTTCGCAGCTTCTTCTGGAGTCTGAAATAAAGGCCCAATATCAACATCGAATCCTATATCTGCAAACGAAGTAGAAACAACTTTTGCGCCTCTATCGTGTCCATCTTGGCCCATCTTTGCAATCATAATACGGGGCCTGCGGCCTTCCAGATTTTCAAATTGATTGCTTAATTCAATCGCTTTTTTAAAGTCGTCATCTTCCATAGCTTCACCTGAGTATACACCTGATATTGAGCGAATCGTTGCTTTAAACCTATTAAAATGTTTTTCCATTGCCAAAGAAATTTCTCCCAAAGAAGCCCTTTCTTTTGCTGCAATGATTGCAAGTTCTAATAGATTTCCTTTACCTGTTTTCGCAGCTTTGGTTATGTTCTCTAACGCATCTTGAACTTTTTTGTTATCTCTCTCCAGTTTCATTTTCTCCAAACGTGCAATTTGAGATAATCGAACTTTTGAATTGTCAACCTCGAGTATTTCTATTTCTTCTTTACTGTCTGCCTGGTAGGCATTTACACCAACTAAAATATCTTTTCCAGAATCTATTCGTGCTTGTTTTCTTGCTGCAGCTTCCTCAATTCTCATTTTTGGAACTCCTGACTCAATTGCTTTGGCCATTCCTCCTAATTCTTCTACTTCTTCAATTAAACTCCATGCCTTATCCATGATGTCCTTTGTAAGCTTCTCTACATAGTAAGATCCAGCCCAAGGATCTATAGCTTTTGTAATATCGGTCTCTTGCTGAATATACAATTGCGTATTTCTGGCAATTCTTGCTGAAAAATCAGTAGGTAAAGCAATTGCTTCGTCTAGAGCGTTGGTATGCAGAGATTGTGTTCCGCCCAAGGTTGCTGCCATTGCTTCTATACAAGTTCGAGCAACATTATTAAATGGGTCTTGCTCGGTTAAACTCCATCCACTCGTTTGACAATGGGTTCTCAAAGCCATTGACTTATCATTTTTGGGATTGAATTCTTTTACAATTTTTGCCCAAAGTAACCTTCCTGCTCTTAATTTTGCAATTTCCATAAAATGATTCATTCCTATTCCCCAAAAAAAGGAGAGCCTTGGAGCAAAAGTGTCTATGTCCAAACCTGACTTTATTCCAGCTCGAATGTATTCCATTCCATCAGCTAAAGTATATGCTAGCTCAATGTCAGCAGTACCTCCTGCTTCTTGTATGTGGTATCCAGAAATACTAATCGAATTGTACTTTGGCATATTTTGAGAGGTATATTCAAAAATATCCGAAATTATTCGCATAGATGGAAGAGGAGGGTAGATGTAAGTATTTCTTACCATGAATTCTTTTAAAATATCATTTTGAATAGTCCCTGATAAAAGTTTTTTGTCTACTCCTTGCTCTTCAGCAGCAACAATATAAAAAGCTAAAATAGGAAGGACTGCTCCATTCATCGTCATGGAGACAGACATTTTATCTAAGGGAATTTGATCAAACAATATCTTCATGTCTAGCACGGAATCAATGGCAACCCCGGCCATGCCAACATCTCCAACTACTCTTTCATGATCAGAATCATAACCCCGGTGTGTTGCTAAATCAAAAGCAACAGAAAGCCCTTTTTGACCTGCTGCCAAATTTCTTCTGTAAAAAGCATTGGATTCTTCAGCAGTACTAAAACCAGCATACTGCCTTATTGTCCATGGTCGAGAAATATACATGGTAGAGTAGGGTCCCCTCAAAAAAGGAGGTAAACCTGAAACATATTTAAGATGGGTAACCTCAGCTAAATCTGTTTTCGTATAGAGATTTTTAATAGGAATTTGTTCAGGGGAATTCACTGTCTTTTCTGAAGGTAAAGTTAGTTTTTCCTCTGACGATTCAATATTAACATTTGTAAAATCTTTTCTCATTCTATTTCTTTGTTTTGCCAGTTAAGCCGCAATGTTTGTTATGTTACTTCAATTCCCTCTTAAAGTCTTTTTTCTTATATTCTTATGCGGATAATGTTAAATATGCTGTTTGATACACTTTTAGAGATAGAAGAAGAAAAGGTATAGATGATAATATTATATAGTTGTTTCAATAAAATAATTAGGCCTTTTGCAAAAATTTTACTTCCATCATGTATGTCACAATATTTATTCATAAATGGCACTTAATCTCATTTGAGGTATAGGTTCAATGGTTGGGTTCTCTGATCTATATTTCAATTCTCCGACTTCAGAACATTCGTCATTTTGATTGATAAACTTATTGACTCCGATCATAGTTCGTTTATCCTCTTTTAAGTCATTTACCTTTTTTTCTAGTTCTATATTGATTTGACTCTGAATGTCTCCATTTTTTAATGCAGTAATAAACCCTCCTGTTTTTTCGATGGAGAGAAACATATCCCAAGACTTTTTCTTTATGATGCTAATCAATTTCTCAACATAGTAAGAACCTTTAGAGCTGTCTTTGACTTGATTTAAGTTGCTTTCTTCTTGAAGGAGTAGTTGGATGTTTTTTGAAATTCGTTGACCAAAGTCATTGTTGTCCGAAGTATTGTAGTTAAATGGTAGAATTGATAACGAGTCACAGCCCGCCAGAACAGCACTCATAGCAGAAGTAGTCGCTCTCAGAAGATTATTATAAATGTCTTTGTTAGAGTAGTATAGGTTTGCATTAATAGCATGAATTTTAGTTTCAATATCTTTTATAGAGGTATATTCAGAGATTATAGTTGACCAAAGAGACCTGAAGGCTCGCAATTTGGCAATTTCAATAAAATACGATGTACCTACACCAAAAATAAATTCTGTTTTTTGAATTATCTTTTCTAAAAGAATAAGATCATCTTTATACAAGTCTAAATACTCATTAGCATGCGCTAAAGCAAATGCTATTTGGGTATCTACACTTGCTCCTCCATTGCAATAAGTGGCTGCGTTAATAGTTAGAATAGAGAAAGCATTGAAATTACTTGCAGCTAAAAGCACTTCGGAAATGGCGGATAAATCGTTGTTTTGATCTTTCAGCCAGTTTCCAGATAATACAACATTTCCAATAGGGTCGTAGATAAAGCCACCCTTAAGATTATTGGTGTCAATATTTTTCTTAGTGCAATATTGATGAAAAGTATCAATAATAGTTTTCGGTTCATTTGTATTGATGTCAATATAAACGTGAATGATATCAAGCATAACTTCATTAAAAATGATGTTAATATTTTTAGATGATAAGTTAGATATCTCTATAGAATTAACTCCTCCCTTCAAAGCTGATAAAATTTCCTCATTTACGCCATTCACGGAGGCGTCAAATCGTTGTCTTATATTCCAGCTGTTGGTTTCTTTTTGTCGGAAAATGTCTGAAGTTACTTCTTCAGAAGTGAAAATGACTGGATTTATTGGACCAATTTCAGATTTCCAGTATAGGGATTCCAACGTTTTTCCTTTTAAATCAGAAGTGATTTTATTTAACCAATCTGTATCAGTATTGGGCCCAAAAACACTTAGTAAATCCTTTGCCATAATAGGTTTTTAAAAGTTGCTAAAATACGAAAAGCTAAGAAATTAAAGAGAATCTAAAGGGGATTTATTCAAAAAGTACAATAGCTAGGAATATGAAAAATCACATTGCTGAAGGTTTTTTCCATCCTTTTGTTCTTCTTCCTTTAAATAGCGCGTTATTTATATTTGCCCATTGAAATGAAACTTCGAATCCTCCTTGAGCTGCATTGTTTAATTTTGATGTTGTTATCTCATAGCTAAGACCTATTATGTAGTTTCCAAGTTCCAGTTGAATTTGTGGAACAATTGCATCACTAGATCGGTAGGTTGCTCCAACAGAGAAGTACGACTCAGAGTATAGTCCTGTATATCTCGTTCCTTCATGAATCCTGAACTTTACTAATAAAGTGCTAAGCATTTCTTTAAATTTATGTTGCTGGAAATAAGCGAATGAAGGCGCAACTGTAATTTTCGAACCTGGAACATCTAGTTGCATTCCACCGTGCAGTACCATTTTAGAATGAAGGCTATCTGAAGTGCCATTTCCATAATTCAAAACCGGTTGCGAGAAATGAAAGTAGGATGCTCCTCCGTAGAAATTTTTAATTTCTTCTCTTAAAAAAGTAGATTTATGACCATTAAACCTGTAAAAAACTCCAAGTCCAAAATCGGGGTGAATAAATGAGCTTACATTTGCTTCATTGGACGCAATTTGAGAATCAAAACCATCTTGACCATTAAATTGATTTCCCCATTCTAATTTATTCACGTCACCACTTCTTTGTGCTCCACCAATTTCAATAGCAACAGATGCTGTTTGTTCTTCTGTAACTTGAATAATTCCGTTAAGTGCTAAACTAAATTTATTTGTTCCAAATTTAGCATCACCTGCAACATCGCTGTAAAAATTTATTCCGACCCCCAAGTAGCCTTTACTTGTGCCATTTTCATTTTTTAAAAGGTTCAAGTCAGCAGAAAGTTGTGATGTTACATAAGGACTTCCTATAGATAGCCATTGTTGACGATGAGAAACACTTACCCTTTCCCAGCCGTCAAATACTCCCGCGGTAGCAGGGTTTATTAGTTGCGGCGTAGTAGAAGATTGCACGAAATGTACATCTTGTCCAAGTAAATTAATGGTAATGAAAAAAAATATGTAAGCTATTTTGTTCACTCTTTAGTTTGTTAGTTTGCTGAATTTCTTACAAGGGTAATATTTCCTCCTTTAGCTTCGGTTGTGCCATCTTTGTATTGAATATTTATCTTGTAAACAAAAACTGACGTACTTAAATCCACTCCCTTGTATGTTCCATCCCAGAGGGATAATCTATCAGCTGTTTCAAATATTTTCTCTCCCCATCTGTTGTAAATTACAAACAAGAATTCTTCTACATTTCCACCAATGTAAGTTTGCAGGAAATCATTATTTCCATCGTTATTGGGGGAGAAACCAGATGGAACATAAACTCCTTCGAAAGTTGGAGTAGGAGGAGTTCCTTCTGTTCTGAAATGCGCTGTAATTGTTTGGTCACCAGTCACTAAAATGGATGCGTCTAGCGAATCTGCCGCAGGGTTGAGTGGATCTGAAATAGAAGATTCCCAATAATCAAATATGTATCCTGGATTTGCATTTGCTTTTAAAAGAATATCTATTCCTCCGTAATAAGTTCCGGTCCAAGGATATTGGTCAAGATTAGTTGAATTAACTTTAATCGTACCTGATGCAATAGGTGCAACATCATAAGTTATCTGATAAGGTCCATCCAATTCGTAACAATCTACAAGACCTGTTTCAATTTCTACACACCTATTAGTTATGAAGTCTCTCAGTGTTTGAACATTGGCTTCCCAAGTTGCTATGCTACTTCCCCAACGAGCAACTTGTGCCGGCATTTCGGGGGTTATTAACGCAATAAGACTATCTAAGTGACCTAGCATATAGTCACAACTGAAAACCGTATTTCCCAAATCAATATATCTGGAAATATAATATTGTTCAAAAGTTGGATTATTCATTAATTCCATCATTATCTCCGTATGGCCTTGCCCACCTGGGTCTGGAAGAGCTTCAACTGCACAAGGGTCGGCTGTTGCTCCTTGATCAGGAATCCCTGTATAGTTGGTATAGTGTCCAAAAGTGGCATCCATATCCCACAGTGTGTATCGCCATTTTTTCTTATCTCCATCTGGGTTTAATCCTCTCCACCATGAGGTGTTCCAATTGAGCCAATCCGCAGAAACAATATAACTGTTTAAACAAAAATAGTCCACCAAACTTTTCCAGTTAAAAACACTGTCCACATAATCAAAATTTGCTTGAATACTCATGTCGTTTCCTGTGATAAAGTTTACCAGTGTATTCCAGTCATTCTGAGCATTTGGGGCACCCATTTCTTCCCAAGTTCCCCCCCAAGTTCTTAAAAACTGCACATCATTAGGACCTCCACTATATTTCTCATCTTGATCGTAGTAGTAACTCGTAAAATCAGAATCACCTACTTTCTCTCTTATTTCATATAGGCCCCAGTATTGGCCATTTACATAAAGTATTGCTGGTTCGTATGATCTTTCATCCATTCTTAATCCTCCTACTTGAGATAAGGATTGAACATATGCATCTCTTATATGTGCTCCTCCTGATTCAAAAGAAACATTATCATTAGCTGCTGCTTTTATCATCAGTCGTTGATGACTAGTTCTGCTTTTACCCCTGTATATTTGGTCTTCAATAGCATAGTTGTATCCATATTGATCCCTCATGATGAAGTCAATACCTCTTTGGTCGTATGCCCAACTATCGTTTCCGTGTTTATTAAATTCGCCTTCTCCTTCGTCAATGAGAACACCTGTTGAAGTGAAAAACTCCAATGCTCCTCTAAAATTACTTGAAAAAGAGCCAGGTGCCTGATCATTGATGAAATCCATTACCTCATCTCCACATATAGACAGTATTTTCATTGTATGGGATATATTGAAAAAGTAAGTGTTTGTTTCGACAAAACTTTGCGGAATATTCGGGTCAGAGCTAATTGAGATAGAACGAATTACAGTGTTAGTAGTCAGCGGAATAGCTCCTGATACAGGGGTTGATCCGGCGTTTGGAGTTGAACCATCATTTGTGTAATACAATGAAACATTTGCATCTGGAGAACTTATGGTTAAATTAATATTACCGCCTTGAATACCGGATGCAATATCAAACAAAGGTTTTGTTGCATATTCTTGCTTAGCATTAGTGTTAGAAGCTCCAGGAGTTGGGGATGTAAATAAAGACCAAGTTGCGGCCCCATCCGTTGTTCTTCCTCTAGAATGTCCATTTTGACAAGGAACCATCTGAATTTGGTCAATTAAAATTCCTCCAGCGTCCGAAATTAATATTTCCTCAGGCTTCGTCTGGGTTAACTTGAAGGATGTGTGCAGGTTTCCACCTGAGAATTCATCTCGACCAGTACAAAATACTTTGAGATATCCTCCGGCCGGAACAACTCCACCGGTAACCAAGTTTTTTAAAGGTTTTGTGATTTTGTCCGAAAAGTACCACCCGGTAATGTCGATATCGGCACCTCCTGTATTGTAGAGTTCTATCCAATCTTCAAATTCACCGTAATTATCTGCGGTTAAATTCATGTTTGCTGCGGAATATTCGTTAATCACGATTTGAGAATAACAATGTCCTAAGATTGATATAAAAAAAGCAACGGTTAGTTTTAACTTCATTTTATCTTTTTAAATCACTTTTATTGACGATGTTTTGTTGAAATAGTTGCTCCTAAAAAGGATAAAGTTAATGATTAATATTATTTCTTGGTTATTTAGATGAACCAATCGTAATGTTTGGTGTATCATCTTCTTAAAAATTGGCCTAACTATGGCCTGAAATGATTAGAAGAGCAAAAACAATACAGGAAAATAGAATAGATAATTTTTGTAGCAGATAGTTTTTAAAATGTTGTTGCTTGTTGCTCTTGCAATAAAAAACAAGAAATTGATAATGTGATTTTTAAGATATAAAATAGGGTCTATAAATAAGTAACGTTTTCGTCTAAATTCCGTTATAAAGTCGGTTTAAGAAAATAAAGTATATATTTCAAGTTATCGTTATAATTAGCGATATTTGTGGACTGCATTTGAATAGTATGGGTATATGTACCAAAATATTATTGTTTATAATTACAATATTTCTAACGTTTGATGGAGGCAATATTATTGCCCAAGATGAAGAGGAACAGCCAATTCTTATGTTTTCTGGAAAAATCACAAATTCTTCGGGGGGTAAATTAGCGGGTGTCTCTGTTGAGTTTTTTAGGGATAACGTTTCATTTAAAACGGTGTCAACAGCCTCCTCTGGAAAGTATTCACCGGTAGAAGCTGAATATGGACATATATATAAAGTAGTTTTCAGTAAGGGTGGTTATGTTAGTAAATCAGTGGTAATTGATGCTAAAAAAGGGTTTTTTGCAGAGGATATTAATGAAAAAAAGACCTATCTAGATGAATTAGGAACATCTCTAATAAATCAACAGCCAAATATTGATTATGGTGTTATTACCAGTCGTCCAGTGGCAAAAGCTCATATTGACCCAACTACCGGACATTTGGATTTTGATTTTGGATATATAAAAACACGTAAAAAAGAAATTGATAAATTTATTGCAGCCCTTGCTAATGCAGATAATGAAAATGAACAAAAATTTATGCAGCTAGTTAAGGCCGGAGATAATGCTGTTGGTTCTGAACAATATGAGAATGCTATTGCCCAATATAAAGAAGCACTAAAAATAAAAGATGACAAGAATGTTGCGGCAAAAATAACCGATACAGAAAACAAATTAAAAGAATTCGAAGAGCAAAAAGCACTTAATGAAGAATTTAACAAAGCCATTAAAAAAGGAGATCAATTACTTGCTACAAATGATTTTGACGCCGCTATTGTTGAATACAATAATGCAAAATCAATTAAACCAAATGATTCATTGCCTGACGAAAAGATTAAAGCGGTCAATGATAAACAAAAGTCAGCTGATGAGGCAGCCTTATTCAAAGAATACAATGATAAGATGCGACAAGCCGATATCCAGTTCAAAGCAAATAAGCTGCCAGAAGCAGAAGATTTGTATAAAGAAGCATCGCAGATAAAACCAAGTGAAAAAGCCCCAAAAGATAAAATTGCCGAAATTGAAGCTCTTCTAAAATCAATAAAAGAACTAGAGGAAAAATACAATAGCTTAATTGCTTCAGGTGATGCAGCTATGAAAGGAGAAAAATATGATGACGCAATTTCAGATTTTGAGGAAGCATCAGCATTGAAATCGAATGAAGATTACCCTAAGAAGCAAGTAATAAAGGCGAGAGAGTTATCTGATGCAAAAGCAGACAATGCTGCAAAGCAAAAGAAATACGATGATCTTATTTTAAAAGGAACTGGAGAATATAGTAGTGAAAATTGGGAGTCATCAAAATCAACTTTTAAAGAGGCATTGCGTATTTTTCCAGATGAGCAATTGCCAAAAGATAAAATAGCTGAAATAGAGGCTAAATTGAAAGAAATAGCTAATGAGGAAGCCGATAAGGCTGCGCAACAAAAGAAGTACGATAATCTTATTTTAAAGGCAAACGGTGAATTTGGAAGGGAAAGTTGGGAGTCAGCAAAATGGACTTTCCAAGAAGCATTAGCTGTTTTTCCAAATGAGCAATTCCCAAAAGATAAAATAGCAGAAATAGATTTGAAATTGAAAGAATTGGCTGATGCTAAAGCAGCAAATGAAGCAGCAGATGCGGAGGAGAGAAAAATGAAAGAAGAGTTTGATAATTTAGTGGAAAGTGGTAAAAATCAACTAAAGGATGGAGATCTGGATAAGGCTAAAACTTCATTCACTGAGGCCTCTAAAATCTTTCCTGAGAATAGGCTTATAAAAGACAAGCTGTCAGAGGTAGAAGCAAAAATAATCGAAGAAATAAGGCAAAACGAATTGGCTGCTAAATACGATGAAATTGTTTCCAAGGCCGATGCTGCGAGAGATGCAGAAAATTGGGATGCGGCAAAACAGTTGTATAAAGATGCAAACAAAGAAAAGCCATCTGAATCTTACCCTCAAGATCAAATAGATTGGATAAATGATAAAATGAAATCTCAATTGACGGATGATTTGCACAAACAATATCAAAAAATAATTGATGTTGCCGATAAAATGTTTGCAGAAGAAAATTATGTCAAAGCGAAAGAACTGTATGCGCGTGCAACAAAATTTGAAACAGCGGAAGCTTATCCTACAGAGAAAATCCTTGAAATTGAAAAGATACTAGCGGATAATGCTGCAAACGCATCAAAGGAAAGTCAATACAATGCGCTAATAGCTCAGGCCGATAATTATTTTGAATCCCAAAATTGGCCAGATGCTCGAATTATATACAACAAGGCATTACACGCCTTAGATAAACAATACCCGAAAGATCAAATAGCAGAAATCGATAGTAAAATAAACGAAGAAAAAAATAGGAAGGATGAATATAATAATCTAATAAGAAAAGCGGATAGTGAATTTGCCTCTGAGGATTGGCAAAATTCGAAAAGTAATTATGAGAAAGCATTGGAATTATTTACTAAAGACTATCCAAAAAAACAAATTGATATTCTAGAAAGAAAGTTAAAGGAGTTAGATGAAAATAAGGCATTAGATAAAGAATACCTAGATAAAATAGCGTTGGCTGATGCTGCTCGCGATGCTGAAAATTGGGATGCAGCAAAACAGTTGTACAAAGAAGCCCATAAAATTAAATATTCAGAATCTTATCCGCAGGAGCAAATTCAATGGATAAATAATCAAATGAAAAATTCCTTAACCGAGGAGGTTAATAAACAATACCAAAAAATTATTGATGTTGCAGATAAACTCTTTGGTGAAGAGGATTATGTAAAATCAAAAGAGCTTTATCAACGAGCTGGGGGAATGAAGCCAGGAGATGATTATCCGCCAAAACAAATAAAAAAGATAAATGATTTAATTGCGGATAAGAATAAACAAAATAAGTTGTATTCATCTTATATCAAATCTGGAAATTCGGAATTTGAAAACAAATTGTATGAAAAGGCTATAAAATCATTTGAAAATGCAAAAAATATTAGACCCAGCGCCCCATATCCGCAAAATAAGATTGATGAAATTAATGAATTATTGAGTCAATTGACTGCCGATAAATCAAAGCAAAACAAATTGCAACCGGTTGAGTTTGTTAAAGATCTTTATGGAGAAGATGTGACAGGAAAGTACACAGAATCCGATGTTAAGTTTATGATGACAAGTGGTAGAATCGATGATAATGATATAAATGCGGAAACTATCAGAAATAGAAAGGAAGAGGAGGCTTTAAGGTTGCAAACAAGTACAGATAATCAGCATGAACTGGGAGATAAAATTAATGCCGCAAATGAGGAGATGGAAACCAGAATATCAGAATTTTCTAAAGATGCAGATATTCATCGAGAAAGTAATGCAGAATCTATGGTTGGCTACAAAGATCAAACCGGTGAGAGATTAACCAATAAAATTAACTTGGGTAAAGATTTGACTTACAACAATGGAGAAGCGCATGAAGCTATGGAGACACGAATCAATAATTTTAGCCTATATTCAGATAGTATTCGTCAAGACAATGTTAAATCGATGGAACATTATCAAGAAAAGGAATTTGCAATTAAATCTATTCGTGAAGAAATTACGCTAGATAAAAATTACAATACATTTGAAGAGCAAGAGGAATTGATTACCGATATTAATCATGAGATAGCTGAATCTGATAACAATCGTCAAGAAAATGTTGAGTCGATGGCGGATTACCAGCAAGGTGATTTTACGGAACAAGAAGAACGAATTGGTTTTGGAACGAATCGAACATATGACAATGAATTAGCGAATGAGACTATGGAGACTCGTATCAATGATTTTTCAAGTGAATCTGATAACAATCGTCAAGAAAATGTTGAGTCGATGGCGGATTACCAGCAAGGTGATTTTACGGAACAAGAAGAACGAATTGGTTTTGGAACGGATCGAACGTATGACAATGAATTAGCGAATGAGACTATGGAGACTCGTATCAATGATTTTTCAAGTGAATCTGATAACAATCGTCAAGAAAATGTTGAGTCGATGGCGGATTACCAGCAAGAAGATTTTAAAGAACAGGGAGATAGGATAGGTTTTAGTGCAAATAGGACTTATGATAATGAATTAGCAAACGAGGAAATGGAAACAAGAATTGCTGATTTCTCGGTTGACGCGGATGATGTACGGGAAAGAAACGCGGATGCTCTTGAGGCTTATGAAGATGGGTTAAAAAACGAAAGCAGTGATTATTACAATAGGAATAAAGATGTAAGTATCGAAAATGCTGAGGACATGGATCGGGTTAAAAATCAAAGTCCTACTATGTTTGCAGATGCAAATAGACAAAAGCTAGCGACTCAATACCCGGAAGGGATTACTGAAAAAATGTTCGAAAGAAGAAACGGTCGAGGAGATGTGATTGAAATTACAATATTGCGCATAATAATTAAAGGCGTAAAGGGTGACGAATACAAAAAAGTTTCTGCAAAATGGGGTACTAGTTATTTTAAAAATGGTGCTGTAATATCCGAGTATATTTGGGACACTGAAACCAATTAAGTTATCTGTACTTCTTGGTGTCTAAAGCAATAAATACTATGATCATTCACCATACCTGTTGCTTGCATATACGCGTAAATTACAGTTGATCCTATAAATTTAAATCCTCGATTCTTTAGCTCTTTGCTCAGCTTATCTGAAGTTACGGAAGTAGCTTTAACTTCGGACATTGATTTGCTGTTGTTTTGTATAGGGATGTTATTTATAAAACCCCATACATATTTACTAAACGAACCGAATTCATTTTGAATTTCCAAAAATGCAACAGCATTTGAAATAGTAGCTCTAATTTTTAGTTTATTTCTAATGATTCCAGCATCTTGAAGAAGTTCAGTGATTTTCTCTTCGTCATAAAGCGCTATCTTGTTGTAGTCAAAATTATCCAATGCTTTTCTGAAGTTTTCTCTTTTTCGAAGAATTGTAATCCAACTTAAGCCAGATTGAAAAGTTTCTAATATTAAAAATTCAAACAACTTTTGCTCATCTCGAAGAGGCAGTCCCCATTCTGTATCATGATATTCAATATAAAGAGGGTCCTCTCCACACCACGAGCATCTAGTTATACTTTTCATTTATAGTGTTACAAATTTTTTATTTTTTCATTATTGCAATAACGATTCTAAACCCTTCTCGGTCGATTTAGCTGGTGCCATTGTTTTACCAGTATGGATTTTTTTGATTTAACGGAGCTTAATCCATTGTTGTTGAAACGTTGTTTAAGAAAAATATATTCTTCTTTCGCATCGAGGTAAAAGACCAACAAGTCGTCTTTTTCAGTCTGATGTTTGGGACTTTCCTCTGATGTTGTAGATTCTAGATGCCAATTCAACCCTTCTTTACCTATAAATATGCCATCATATTTATTATGATTGGTAAATTCTCCCAAAACCTCCAATTCTAATAAATCGCGGTAAAACTTAATTATTGGTTCTAAATTATCTGTATGTCTAGTAACTCTATATTTCATGAAGTTTTACGCTTCAATTAACCCGGTTTTAATCAATAAAGCTTTTGTGGAAGGTTCCTTTCCTCTAAATTTCTTGTACAATTCCATAGGGTGCTCACTTCCTCCTCGAGAAAGAATGTTTTCCAAAAAGTTGGTAGCAGTCTTTTGGTTGTAGATGCCCTTTTCTTTAAACAATTCAAATGTATCTGCCTCTAGTACTTCCGCCCATTTGTAACTGTAGTATCCAGCAGAGTATCCACCTTGAAAAATGTGTGAAAAGGCGCAAGATGTTGTAGTTTCCTTTGCTGGTGGAAATAGCTCAGTTCCATTTATCGCATTTTCTTCAAATTCATAAACGCTGCAGGTTGGAATAGAAGTCAAATTATGCCAAGACATATCTAGTCTTCCCAATCCAACTTGACGAACCGTTTGATATCCGCTTAAAAAGTTGGCGCTATCTTTAATCTTTTGGACCAGATCAATCGGTATAATTTCATCCGTTTCGTAATGTCTTGCAAAGAGATCTAAACATTCTTTTTCATAGCACCAATTTTCCATTAATTGAGAAGGAAGTTCCACAAAATCCCAATAAACAGAAGTTCCACTTAAACTTTCATAATGACCATTTGCCATTATTCCGTGTAACGCATGTCCAAACTCATGGAACAACGTGGTTACTTCTCCAAAAGTTAATAAAGAAGGCTTCGTGTCGGTTGGTTTGGTAAAATTACAGACAATAGAAACCAATGGTCTGGTGTCTAAACCATCGTATTTATTTTGTCCGCTAAAAGAGGTCATCCAAGCACCATCTCTTTTTCCTGCTCTCGGGAAGAAATCTGCATAGAACACCGAAAGGTGTTTTCCATTTTTATCTTTAACAGCATAAGTAATTACATCTTCATGGTATTTCTGAATATCATCTACTTTTTCGAAAGTAATTCCATAGAGTTTTTCTGCAGTAATAAAAGCACCATCAATTACCTTTTCTAATTGGAAATAAGGTTTCAATATTTCGTCATTGATCGCAAATTTCTCGTTTTTTAATTTTTCAGAATAGTAAGAGAAATCCCATCTTTCTATTGGAGATGGTCCATTCATTCTGTCACTTAATTCCTGTATTTCTTTCATTTCGATTTTCGCAACCGGTAAAGCATGCTCCAATAGTTCATCTAACAACTGATATACCTTGCTCGGTTTTTCAGCCATTCTCTCTTCTAAAATTAAGTCAGCATGGGAAGCATAACCCAATAAATTGGCTTTTTGATGTCTAATTTTTGCGATTTCTTGAACGTTATTTTCATTGTTGTTTTCATCTTTTTGAAATGCGCGTGATCCAAAAGCCAAATAGAGTTTTTTTCTTAACTCTCTATTCTCAGAATACTTCATAAAAGGAATGTAGGACGGATATTCGAGTGTTACTAACCATTTTTTTTCTTTGCCTTTAGCTTTTGCGGCCATCGCACAAGCCTCTTTGAACCCGTCAGGCAATCCAGCTAAATCAGCTTCCTTTTCAATCCACATTTCAAAAGCATTAGAGGCTTTTAAAAGGTTTTCTCCAAATGTTAAACTTAGTTTGGAAAGCTTTGTATTTAGCGTTTTTAGTGTTTCCTTATCCTTTCCCTTTAGGTTTGCTCCGTTGCGCACAAAACTTTTGAATGTTTTTTTGCGTAACATTTTTTGTTCAGTATTCAAGTTATCTTCATCAGAGTTTTCATATGCTTCTTTTATCCGCATAAATAACTCATCATCCATTAAAATGTCGTTAGAATATGCAGTCAACATAGGAGATAGTTCCTGCGCTAATTGTTGCATTTCTTCACTGGTTTCAGCACTGTTCAAATTGAAAAAAACACTGGATGCTGTGTCTAATAATTTTCCACACCTTTCCAATGTTTCAAACGTATTTTCAAAAGTGGCTGGCAATGGATTGTTTTTAATTGCAGCAATTTCAGCCTTCCCCAATTCAATCCCTTTCTTCATTGCGGGCATATAATGTTCAAGCTTTATTTCTTCAAAAGGAATGGTATTAAAAGAGGTTTTGAACTCTGAAAGTAGTAGCGGATTACTCATATAGTTTTAGATTGGATTAATGTCTTCTCGCAAAGTAAATGAATTTTGATTTAGTTGATTATCTTTATTCACAAATAATTTATGCTTACTATATTTTTTGCTAAAAAGCCCTATTCATAAATAGATGCAAGGTATTAGTATGAGTGTAAATGTTTATTTTTTTTTATATGAAAATACCATTAATTCTTTTTCCTTTTTTTATAGGAATATCAATGCAAGCCCAATTAGAAAATAAATCTGCCCTTACGATTGGTGATATTATGCAAGGAGAAGGGTTTATAGGAAACCTTCCTCACAGTATACAATGGATGCCTAATAATAAAGTACTATTTAAGCAAGACAAGGACAACAATCGTGTTGATGAACACTATTTATTAAATATAGCTACAAATGAGGTCTCGCTGCTTGCAGCAATCGATTTAGCATTGTTGCCGGAATATGGATTAGTGAAACATTCCAATGCAAGTCGTTCATTTTACATCAATAATTCATCATTACGCGCTTGGCAAGAAACAGCAGACTCATCTGAATTATTAATGTATGAATTGAATGGGGTTAGAAACGTCAATTCTGTTACTGATCCAGACGTAATCTATATTCAGAAGCGCAATAATATTTACAAGTTTCATCTTGATAAGCCTCTGGTGGAACAAGTTACTAATTTTAAGTCCGGAAGTAAAGAGCCTCACAATCAGCTTTCAGAAGAAAAACATTACTTACAAAACCAACAACTTGAGTTGTTTGATGTTTTGGTTGGTGCAGAACAAAGAAGGAAATTGCGTGATACTTTTAATGAAGCCAAAGAAATCAATTCCCCTATGGAAATATATTTTGGTGAAGGTTATTTGAATTCTATAGTTGTTTCCCCAGATGAGAAATACATAACCTTTATTGTGTCAAATTATCCTGATACTGAGCCAACTCATGTAGAAGAGCACGTAACAAAATCCGGATGGACGAAGCCTATTTCTGCTCGATCTAAAATTGGTAGAAAAGATGCCACGCATAAAATGGGTGTTTTTAATATGGAAACCAATGAACTCGTTTATTGTGCTATTGATAATTTAGAGGGTGTTTTGGATAAGCCAGAATATTTGCATTTGTATGATAAAGAAGATAGGAAATATGAATTACCGAAAAATGTAGTATTTCATGGTCCTTATTTCTCAGAAAAAGGAGAAGCGATAATAGAGGTTAAGTCTTACGACAATAAGGATCGATGGATAGCCCTCTTAGATTTAAAAACGGGTTCTTTAAAACAAATTGAACACCAACATGATGAAGCGTGGATTGGTGGTCCTGGAATTAGTAGTTGGAAAGGAGTAGCTGGAAATATTGGTTGGTTGAAGGACAATAAAACTGTCTTTTTTCAATCGGAAGAAACGGGGTATTCTCATTTGTATTTATACGATACTGAGAAAAACAAAAAGAAACAGTTAACGGAGGGAGAATTTGAAATCCATTCAGCTCAATTGTCTTTAGATGGCAGTAAATTTTATGTATCTGCGAATAAAATTCACGCCGGCAACCGAGAGTTTTACCATTTGGATATTAAATCAAAAAAATGGACATCAATACTTACTGAAGATGGAAATTATGAAGTTGCAGTTTCCGCGGATGAAATGTACTTAGCGTATCGTTATTCCTATAAAAATAAACCTTGGGAGATTTACATCACTGAAAATAAAGAAGCAAATACTCCTACTCAAGTAACACATTCCTTGAATCCTGTTTTTGAAGACTATAGTTGGAGAGCACCCGAAGTAATAAAATTCAAAGCCGAAGATGGCTCCAATGTTCCTGCTAGAGTTTATAAACCAACTGCAGAAAACAACAATCATGCGGCTGTAATATTTGTCCACGGAGCCGGGTATTTGCAGAATGCGCACAATTGGTGGAGTGGTTATTACCGTGAATATATGTTTCATAATTTATTAGTAGATAATGGTTATACCGTTTTAGATATTGATTATAGAGCATCAAAAGGATATGGTAGAGACTGGCGAACTGGAATATATAGATATATGGGAGGAAAAGATTTATCGGATCAAGTTGATGGACGAAAATACCTGATTGAACAATGTGGTGTAGACTCAAATAGGGTAGGTATATACGGAGGTTCGTATGGTGGGTTTATATCAATTATGGCAATGCTTACTACCGATAAATTTCCATGCGCTGCTGCAATTCGTTCTGTAACCGATTGGGCCCATTATAATCATGAGTACACTTCCAATATTTTGAATACACCTGTATTGGATAGTATTGCATACAGAAGAAGTTCACCAATATATTTAGCGGAAAATTTACAAGGAAAACTGCTTATGTTGCATGGAATGGTTGATGATAATGTCCAATATCAAGATGTAGTGCGTCTTTCTCAACGCTTTATCGAATTGGGAAAAGAAGATTGGGATTTAGTCGGTTATCCGGTCGAACCCCATGGATTTAAAGAGTCTACAAGCTGGACGGATGAGTACAAAAGAATTTTTAAATTATTTCAGGAAACTTTAAGGTAAATTCAATCTGCCATTATTACCAACAAGGACAAACAACCTCAATGTCTTTACCTAACTGATTAACTGATAAGTAATGAAACTACCCAAATAAGCTATTCCTGTAAACACCAAAAATTGCGTGAATGCGAATTTCCATTTACCGGTTTCTTGTTTTACAATTGCAATAGTACTCATACATTGTAATGCGAAGACATAGAATATTAATAAAGAAAAGGCTGTAGGTTTATCAAAATGAATTGATGCTAAGGCTTCTTTGGAATTTTTGTCGCTTCCCACACTGTAAATAGTTGTCATTGTTCCAACAAATACTTCTCGAGCAGCAAAAGAGGTAATTAATGCTATTCCTACTTTCCAATCAAATCCGAGAGGTTTAATAACCGGTTCAATCGATTTTCCAAAATAACCAATATAGGAATATTCCAGTCTTTCGGATGATTTTAATACTTCAATTTCTTCTGGTGTATGCGTTTGAAGCATTATATCTGTAGTGTATTTTGTATCTATTCTTTCCCTGTCTGAAGTGGGACCAAACGAAGATAGGAACCACAATACAACCGAGGCGATTATAATTATTTTACCAGCTTCAAAAACAAAAGTTTTTCCCTTATTCATCATCGTAGAAAATACATTTTTTATCGAAGGAATACCATATTTTGGTAACTCCATAATAAAGGAGGAGCGTTCGGTTATTTTTAAAAACTTGTTCATGATAACTGCAATCACTAAACTAAATACGATCCCCAAAAGATATAGTCCCATCATAAATAAGCCTTGCAGACTAATTATTCCTCCCACCATTTCGTTAGGTACAATAAAAGCAGTAAGAAACACATAAACGGGCAATCGTGCAGAACAACTCATTAAGGGAGTTATAAAGATTGTAATTAAACGCTCCTTTCGACTTTCAATACTTCTTGCAGCCATAATAGCTGGTACACTGCAAGCAAACCCTCCAACAAGAGGTATTATAGACTTCCCATTCATGCCAAACATCCGCAATAAGCGATCAGACATAAAGCTAATTCGGGATAAATACCCTGAATCTTCGAGGATGGTGATCAATCCAAATAGAAGCATAATTTGCGGTAGGAAAACAAGTATGCCACTTATACCTGCAAGTAATCCCTCTGTAATGAAATTCGAGATATAGCCTGCGGGCAGAACATTGGAAATACTATCTGAAAGATAGGCCATTCCGTTTGTAATAATTTCCATTGGAATTTGAGCAAGCGTAAAAACAGATTGAAATAATAAGAAAAATACACCGATAAAAATCAAGAAGCCCCAAACAGGGTGTATAACTATTTTATCAATTCTAGTCGTATTGTCATTATTCTGATCATGTGCATTATGCTGAATTTGGGTAGGTACATTATCCGTAATTATTTCTTGAATTTTTTCGTAGCGATTGTTGATTTCATGAAGCTCTGCCTCATTTCTATTATAGCTGCTGTTTTGCACTACCAATTTATAAAAATTCTTGTCTCTCAACCATGCTAAATTTTCTATATTATTTAGGCATTTAAAGAGTCGGTATAGGTTTTCATTGGAGTACTTTTCAGCCAGTATGCCAAGTGTTTTTCCTCCAATCTTTTTTGAGTCAATTATTGATTTTCCCTTTTTTGACTTTTCTGCTAGAAGCTTGCACTTCAAGCTATTGACCGATTCTTTTTTAGCACTTATCTCAATAATAGGGATGTTTAAAGCGCTACGTAAACCTTCGATATTAACTTGTGTTTTGTTCTTTTTAGCAACATCCGACATATTTAATGCTAAAATAACCGGAAACCCAAGATCTATAATTTGGGTAACTAAAAACAAATTTCTCTTGAGGTTTGTAATATCTGCAATGAGAACAACTGCATCTGGAAAAGATTCATTTTCTGTATTCAAAAGTATATCTTGTACTACTTTTTCATCTGGAGATGTTGATGATAAACTGTAGGAACCTGGCAAATCAATGATCTCATATTTTTGGCCATCGGCCATAGTGCTTAAACCGGACCTTTTTTCTACCGTAACCCCCGGAAAGTTCCCTACTTTTTGATTTAAACCAGTTAATTTATTGAATAGGGTGGTTTTACCGCAATTCGGATTCCCCACCAGCGCTATCTTTATTCTCTTGTTCAATTAGTTATTTGATTGGTTCTAACTTGGCACAAATATCCAAACTGAATATAGTTTCTACAATACCCCTTTTAGGGTATTATTTAGATTCATTAAAAATAATTATCAATAGGTAATTTCGCTATAATTCAATGATAGTAGTTATTTCGGATAATTTCTTTATTTTTTTTAGTTCAAAATACCCTAAAAGTGGTATTGTACACTTAAATTTCCAAATCTATTTTTGCAGTGTTAAATTAATTAGATTGATTCTAAATAAGCAATATATAAACGAATAAAATAAGAGGAAAATGAAAATACTTAGCCTAAATTTATTATTGATTTTTTTTGTAGGAATAGTGCAGGCTCAGGTAATATCTGCAGATAGTAGCACAAACGAGCCGCTCAATACAGCTCAAAATATTTTAGCAGGAAATGGAGGTAAAGCGATTACTGTAGCTGGTTATGGAGAGGTGCATTTCAATCAAGAGTTTTCCGAAACGCATAGACACAATGGAAAAATGGATGTACACCGTGTGATTATGTTTTTAGGATATAAGTTTTCTCATAAAACTTTTTTCGTAACGGAATTAGAATTTGAACACGTGAAAGAATTATATGTGGAGCAAGCATTTCTGCAACATAGCCTTAATTCGAACATTAACTTTCGAGCGGGCTTAATGTTAATTCCAATGGGCATTATAAATGAGTACCATGAGCCAACAACTTTTAACGGGGTAGAACGACCAAATATGGACAATAAGATTATTCCAACAACATGGAGAGAAATTGGTGCTGGTTTTTCAGGTAAATTTCCTAGCGCTTCCTTACGTTACCAGCTATATGTTGTTAATGGTTTGTTAAGTTACGATGGTGTGGGTAAGATTGGTGGAAATTCAGGTTATCGTTCGGGTAGACAAAAAGGAGCAAACTCTGTTTTTACCACTCCTAACATTACTGGAAAATTAGAT
>Ga0315315_10000494_pt1 | contig 33259 bp, 30 predicted proteins | sample M140m3416metaG_FD_203699 | JGI IMG/M metagenome (GOLD analysis project Ga0315315, IMG submission 203699) | Ammonia-oxidizing marine archaeal communities from Monterey Bay, California, United States - M1 40m 3416 | ecosystem: Environmental > Aquatic > Marine > Intertidal zone | place: USA... | reverse complement strand
TAGGAATTTTGGTAAAATCTCAGGACACATTTGGCCTAAATATTTAGGAATTTTGGAAAATCTCGGATCCTGCATTTGGCCTAAATATTTAGGAATTTTGGTAAAATCTCAGGGTTGGCCTAAATATTAAGGACAATTCATCTAAACATGCAATGTCTTCTAAAAATGTCCCTGTTGTTTATTGGCAAAACATGCGCCAATGAACTCGAAACACGTGCCAATGGACTGAAATTCTCGAATGGCGATCAACCAGTATGTAGGAAAGTTCCATTGGCCACTCCTATAACAGGGAAATGTCCCGTCGCCAATACTCAAATTATTCACCCTATTGAAGGGTTTGGATCATTTGAATGCATCGATCTTTCAAATGACAGAGATCGATGTAAAAGATACATAGACATCACTTGTGTGGGCATCAAAACAAGTGAGACAGGAAAATGCTACGCTTGGCATTGTGATAATCTCCCAAAGAATGGAGATCACGTTTTAGAAATCGATGGACCCGAATATAATAAAATTGTTATTCGTATAAATCCACCGCCTCCTGTTTGGGTTGTATTGTCCTGTTTTGGTATGATTGTTTTTGGGTTTGTCATGGTTCCAGAATTGATGTTTGGGATTTGTTTAGGAAGTTTGCGCGGAAAAGATACAAACAACGATTTTTCGAGTTAAAAACAAAATATAAAGATTATAAACTATAAAAGTGTTTTTCTAATATATATCTATGCTAAATATCGATTGTTTATCTCATATATCAACTTGGCTCCATTGCAAAGAACATTGTACATTTATGCAAGTCAACAAAGAATTCAAAACTATAAAAATCTCGGAACGCCGCAAGCAAGAATATTTGGCCGGACGTGTTGTTTTAAAATTCACGCGAAAATGCGCTGCACACAGACAAATTATAGAACGTTTTATTGATAAGTGTTACGATGAACCTGCTTTTCGCAGTCGTTATTTATATGTACATATGACAGAAGATCCGCATATATGTTTCCGAACGTTTCCGGCGTGGTTGAAAAGTAATATGTATCGCCAACACATGCAATGTATCGTTGCGAAGCGGCCCGGGTTAATGGATGCTCTCTATAACTATGTGGACATGGTGGCTGAGATCACATTGTAAAAAAAAATAACCACGTTAACTATTTATATATTCATTGTATATATAAATGCGTACAAACATCGACTATGATCCCGTAATCGCGTCTTGTGGTACACGCGTGCAGTTTAAACCGGGTCAACTTACGGGAGATGTACCAAAATCATGGTTGGGTACCGGTATAGTGGTTGGTCTTTGCAAAGATACCCAACTCACAGAAATGAACTGTCGTAACATGGTCGTTTATCGCATATTAATAGATTTTGGCGACGAATCACCTGCCTCGGTATTGCCCCGATGTCTGACCCGCAAGTTGTCTAAATTTTTAGAATAGAGTTCTAAAAAAAATATCAGTTGTATAAATGTCTAAACGTCCGATTGGTAACCATGAATATTTTAACAATCCGCCTTCTAAAAGGTTTAAGCGCTGCTCGACACCGGAAATACTCTTAAGGACCGAATACGATAACTGTGGGGCTCGTCTCCGTGCTTTTCCCCACAGTTATACTACATTTTTACTCGATAGTCAGAGTGGTCTATTGACAACGACAATTCGACCGCACAACTGAGTCTACATATTGTGACCTTTTCTCCGGAAAATTCTTCTTAATATTTAGAGAATTCTTCTTAATATTTAGAGAAATCTTCTTAATATTTAGAGAATTCTTCTTAATATCCATCTATATAAAACACCCCCATCACCATGTCTGCTAACGCTATTAAAACTATCTGCCAGACCCCCCCAGCGGTCTCAAACAACTCGCAAAGCGAATTCGATCTATTTGCGTGGATCGACGAGCCCGTGCCGAAGCCCGTTCTTCCAGAATCCCAACCTCACACGGTTGGTGATTCTGAACTTTTACAAGAAAAAGTTTATCAAAAACCTGACCACGGCATGCCTGACAAAAATATGTCCAAACAGCAAGTGGTAACCACAGCTATTATCAGCGCAAACGGTGCGGAAATGGAATCCGATTCGTTTGCGCTTGCCGCGTGTCCAATGTCGTCGTCTGGCGCAAAAAAAAACAATAAGAAAGCGTGTCAAAAATGCAACCATCTGAATGGAAATCGTTCACACAAGTGCAAACAGTGTGGCCACAAGTTTATCATCAAAAATGAGGGCATGAAATCTGCCGACGAAGCTAAACACGCTCGTTGGTTGGCGTCAAACGCTGTGGTTTCAAAAAGAAAGCGCGGTCGCCCTTCTGACTTCTCAAAGAAAAAGAAGCGTAAAATGGCACCTGTGACCCCATTGACTTTTGAACCTTCGAGTGCTTCTCAGCTGGCGGTTGGTCATCGTCTTCCTGTGGTTGAACCTTCGAGTGCTTCTCAGCTGGCGGTTGGTCATCCCGTGGACCTTCCTCCGTTGCAGCCTCTGCTTCGCGCGAGTTCTTTTAATACGGATCTTCCCGTGGACCTTCCTCCGTTGCAGCCTCTGCTTCGCGCGAGTTCTTTTAATACGGATCTTCCCGCGGACCTTCCTCAGTTGCAGCCTCTGCTTCGCATCAGTTCTTTTAATACGGATTTCCCCGTGGACAGTTTTCAGTTTGACGCCGAGTTGTTGGACTTTGATCCGGTTGACGACGAACCCCCGTTCATTTTTGGGAATCTATGTACATTTGACGAGTGCTTTAACCACGCGCCCGAAATTACCGTTTAAGGTATTGACACAAGTAAAAAGTTTTTATGTACAATGTAAATATTTTTTTTTTTATAACTCTAAAATGTATGGTTTACAATGTTCTAATTCTGGTTCGCTGTCCAAAGACCCCGTTAAACAAAATTTAAGCCACGTTGAATGCGTAACAATACCGATTGTTTGCGCCGAATACGTCGATATAACGTATTTAATCGTGCTCTTGTCTTGTCTTGGATTGTGTCGCGGCCATCTTTGTTGTTCTGTTTTCAGATCTGAAAAGTCAATGTGTGGAAATAGATTTTGCAGTGTACTTTTTGCAGAGCGTCTGTTGACCAGCTGTGTTTTTTGCGGGTATTCTTGAAGACATTCGAGTGCCACTTTTCGAGCATTGGGCCATAAAAGATCGGCTGTTTGTAAAGTGCGCATTAAAGGCGAGACTAAAATTAAATCGGGTTTTGGAATGTGAGCGGAAGACGCTTGTGACATACCTTTTGTAGTCAACGACGTATCTTGAAAACAAACATACGCTTTATCTCCTATCTCTGGATACAAAACATTGTGCCATGCTTCGCCGTGTCGTATCCCGAAAACATGTTTGGGGGCATGTTTGGCCATCGGACTGTGGGCTTCTCGTACAATAGTTGACATTTGAACCCAAATAATCAGACATTTATAGGCAATATAGTTTTATTCGTCGGGATTGATTGTATTTTTTTGTTCTGTTGGAAAAGCTTGCCTTGTATTGTTTAATTGTGCTATAAATATTTGAGCCTCTGCTTCTCTTTTCTGTGCATATGTGCCAAAGACACATTTCCACAGAATTGTCAAGACAGCCGCTACCATCGCACAATACAAATAAAAATAAAAAAATTGTTCCATATTTTTTTATCTTTTTAAGTCTTTTATAGACGGGTCTGACCGCCCAGTCATGAATTGAATGGACCAATATATTCCAATTAAAAAAGTCATGACCAAATCATCGTTTCCTTGTTCTTTACCGGTATAGATGACTTTGGGTAGATTATATTCTTTTCCTCTTGGTACGACAATTTTACTGAAAATGGACAGCTGCTTGCGAAACATTCGCTTAACGCGCGCTTCCCGTTGGTTTGCATCACCAAACGGATTCGCACATACAAATTTCTCGGCATACCAAATAGATTCGGATGCAAACCGTTCGACAGCAGTGTTCGAATACAATTCTTTGCGTTTGTGTGTTGTCAAGACGCCGGGTTCGCCCCTTTCCATTAACGAACGAAAATTGGGTATGTCTCTTAACATGTGGGCCATGTGAGACGCTTCGTGTCCCAAATTACTTTCAGGGGCAAATATAATAAAACTCGAAGGGTATGTAGTGCGTATTGTTCTGACATGCGCCTCCAAGAGAGTTCTAATCTCTCCATGCCCTTTGACAGCGTGTGATTCTGCTCCACAAACGGCAAAATTATTCGAATCTTGAAACAACGATACAATGGCCATCTGCGAAGAACCCCCTCCGTTTGGATCACATGCTACAAATATAAAAGAAGGTACATTGCGTGGCGAGTAAGGAGACCTTGAAGTAAACACATTAAGCCAATCATCTTGAAACAATGCGCACGAATCGTTGGTGGTCACTCCCATCGACTCACGAAGCATGTCTTCCGTATTATCGCCATAAATTTGGCGTACCATATCTTGCTTGCCCCCTGATTTCCATTTCGGCAAAAGATGCTTCATGTGTGTACATTTTTCGGGATGGGCTGTTAATTTACAGTCTTCACACACCATAGAAATCTGAATCTGGTTGAAAAGCTTCTCGCCCCCCTGGTCGACCATTTCAAACATCATCGAATAGAAGTTGCTGGAGTCTTGGGGCGTTGAGATACAGATCAAAGCCGTTGTTTCAAGCTCGAGTAACGGAACTATTACTTCGTGAAACATTTTAATGGGCATAAAGGCTGCTTCTTCCAATAAAATAAGGTCACCACCGACCCCTCTTAACTTATCGGATCCAGAGGGATAACTGGCCACTTTTCTGACGTCGTTGGCACCTTCTCCGTAATAAAACAAGAATTCACCTTTTCGTTTACAGCTGGAATCGTGATCTGTTCCCATTTTCTCATCAATTAATTTAATGAACTCATGCACTTTGTCAAGCATACCATCGGAGGCGCGTTTTCCTGTGGAAAAAATACACAATTGGGCCTTTTCAACGGATAAAAAGTAGGAAGCCACAAACATAGCAACAGCGGTTGTCTTGCCGAACCTTCTGGGGGTTAGACAGAGAACTTGCTGTTTAAGATTGGGCCAGTCGTTCATCTTGCATATCTTGTCCATATCTACTTCTGGGTCATCTTTATACAAATGAAGTGCCACAGCTTGTAAAAAGGATTCGTGGAACTGCTTTTGCATCTCAGAACGGTCATAACCTTTGACATTGTCCAAAAATATACGAATATTTTGTAAACGAACATCGCCATAGTTTTTTTGTTTTGTTTTCACTTGATTGGTAACCGTTTCGTAATGTGTTTTGGGTTTTAAAGAAACCAACGAATTCAACATTTCTTTTTGGTAATATTCGTAAGCTCCCACTAAAAGAGGTCGATAAGAAACGCGCGTTGGAACCATGCGCCGGCGTTTGGCAGACGATTCCATAATATAATATTCTATCGCGCCGTTTATATAGGTTGTTATAAACGTTCTCCATCTCTACAATGGATGCAACACACATTTATTATAATAGCCACGCACGAGGATAAAATATTAAATACGTATGAAATTCGAACCGCCACAAACCCAAACCCAGGCCCTTCTCCTTGTAAGATAATGGAAACCCCCAAAAACACCATACACCATATTGAAGCACCAAGAATAGATACTTTATGGTTGTAATGATTAATAACAAACCATGCAAAAAAATGCATGAAAAAACACATTGCAATGGTAAACGCTGTCCCAACCATATCGTTTGGAAAATGTGTTGTCTCATTTGAGATATTATAAGCAGACACTGCTGAAAAGAAACATCCCAGACTTACCATAACAAGCATCGTCACGGTTGGATCGGCAATATCATAGGATTTGGTTACCAACATATCGTCGGGGAATTTCGCATGACATAGTTCACAATAATCATTTTTACTAATGTCGATCCATTTTTGAATGCATTCTTCGTGCACAAACCCTTGCGTGCCCTTGCATTGGCACACAGAAATGGTCTCATAATCTTCCAAACAAATGCGACACGTCATTTTTTTTACAAAAAACATTTATGCCATATTTATACCCGATTGCATTTGGGAGGTATATAAAGCCAACCACAATAGGAAATGTTTCATCAAAATTTTTTAGCGGCTGAACCAAAAGTTTGTTCAAAATGCGGCGGCGTTGGCAACAAACCATGCTATAATTGTGGGCGGCGTTGCCTAAAGTGTCCAAATGGTCATCATTCACATCAAAGATCGATCGAATGTAAAACATGTAAACATCAATTTAAAAAAAGAACAACCTATAAGAAAAAAGGCCATAAGAAAAAAACCCCGGGGGTTTGCAAGCCAAAAAAAAAACGACACCTCCAGCGCCCCCCACACGCAATATCTCGCGCTCTATCTCTTGACCTTACACCAGAAGAAACGAAATTAATAAATGAGATTCCATCAAGTCCACACGCTTCGCGAAGTCCACCCGCTTCGCCAGATCTCGACGAATTTGGCTTTTTACACGAGCCACTGGGCTTTTTACACGAGCCATTACATTTATCGAGATCTGACTCTACCGATTCGCTTATTCGCGATCCAGAACCAAATGATTTGAATTCAGATGCATTGGAAATAGATGCACAAACTAAAATAACGATGCTCGAGTTCGAAAATGACGAGCTAAAGAAAAAAATTCAATTTTTAGAACTATTATTAGGCAAATCAGTTGAGGAATTAGAAGAAACTAAAAGGGGGTTGGCAGAACCCGCTCTGGAAAATTCATTTTCAGTTTAATTATATGTTCATTTATTGACATGTACAACACTCCACAGCTCCCACCGTAGTAGTTTCCGATTCTATTTCCAATGCGTAATGAGTGGCGCTATTGACTAAAGCAGCGAATATACGCTTGACGTCGTTTTCGCAACGCGCGTCCGACGTCAAATAGTGCAACTTGGGATATTTGAGTAATTCGGATTGGACATTTGCGGTGGCCAAATCGGATTTATTTCCCACTAAAAAATGTGTTTTTTCAGTACCTCCTTCCAAAACTCGTTCGTGCCACTCCAAAGCTGTACGCAACGATCGCGCACTGTTTTGGTCAAATACATATACCGCGATGTCGGCATTTTTTACAAACAACATCGTAACTTTCATAAATCGAGTATTGCTCGAAGTGTCCCAACATTGTAAACAGATACCATTGTGAATGTAAGAAATATTTTCCACACCTATTGTTGGACTTGGTTCACGAAACTGCGCATGCCGCGCGTGTAAAATAAGCGATGTCTTTCCACTATACGACGCCCCAAGAAATATACACTGTATTGTTTTCATCCGACAGTATATTGCCGTTATTTATATGTAAAAAAATAAGAATTTCCTTCAAAATTTTAGGCTATTTATTAATCAAACAGCCATTGACCACTTTTTGTAATTTGCCATTTTGAATTATATAAAGATGTCGAATGTAACAAATGTTCAAATTACACGTGCTCATGTTAACGTCTGGCCCAATATCAGTCAATGGGTATTATCCTTTATTCGAAACGGAAAAAGAAGCCCGTGAAGCATCGCCCGATAAAACCTTCCATACTCATGTTTTTGATAAAAAATATTATATGCCAAATGGCGTAACACACTACCATGGAAACTATGTTATTACTAAACATTGAGTGTGACATGGTGCGATACAGTTGACGATATCACTACAGTTGACAATTTATCCAAATATACTTGTGATCAGTTAAAAATTGAACACAGTGCACGATGCACATGCCCGTAAAATTAATCTAATCAACCAACAAAAATTACCAACGCTTGACAGGACATGTTCGGCGCAAGCACTGCAGAATAAACATATATAAGATGCACAAATGTACATCACATGTTTCGCCAACGAACACACGAATTTTATAACGCCGAGAAATCAGTCGTGGCGGTCTCCGTCACCGAACGTGACCGAACGCTCGCCAAACAATACGACGACGATCAGAAAAGCGTGAATGACAGCATGGGCGATATAAAAAATGATATTAAAGATATACGAGATAATTTAACTGAACTGAGACTCTATTTACGAAAGAATGCTGCCGGAGCGGCCAAATTACAAACTGTTCGGGAGGAAATAGATGGCTTGTTGGTAAAAATGTTGGCCAATGAGAAACCAAAAATGGATGAAAAAAAAAAAGAAGTCGTCTCACTTGACAAAAAACTACAAAAAATTAAAAAAAATCAAAGTAAAATAAAGATGGGATACAAGGCCTATAAATGCGCATGGTATATATTCTTATTGCTGATTTTTATCGCTGCAATTGTTACAATTGTTTTTATCACATTGCCCGAAGACAATACAGATGCTAATGTTACAAGCCCTACTGGAGATTTTATAGGTACCACATGCCCCACATGTCCGACTTGCTCTCTTACATGCGGAGCCGTTCAATGTCAACTGTACAATAACAACACTTCGCGCCGATTAAGCACAATACGTAGATTATAAGGGAGTTTCTAAATATTTAACTGATTACTATTTAAGAATTTACACTTTTCTAAATATTAAGAGTATGTCTATCGATTGGCAAAACTTTAACGAAGATATCCCGTACACACCCGAAAGCGTGGTTAATGAAGTCAAACGCATAACACAAGTGCCTTCAGGGAGCTCAGTGGCCGATTTCCTGAACATTTACACCACCGAAATAAACAGAGTCGAGCCACAAGTGTTCAAACTCATGCTGAAGTTTTGTATATTTTGTTGGATGTACAAGATGACGGATAAATTTGAAGATCCGGCCACTGCGAAAGCAGACATCGCTCCCAAGGTCACTGAAAGCTGGAATAACTTTTGTGACGAAATTCAAACAGAAAACAACGGCGAAATATCTCCACGCAGTATCACCGCCGAAATCGAGGTGTAAAAAACACAAACTATTATTTGTAATCATGCATCATCTCCTGAGTTATGGACGCTGTTTCTTTGGCGATTTTTCCATAACTTTGGATCGCCTTCCCCAAATATTTAATGGTCAAATTGACCATGGGTTGGATTAAGTCATAATGTTGTCCACTGTAATCTGTGTGGCGTATCAATACGCCGATAGACATTGGTTCTGGGTCAAACGCGTTGTTTTTATCAATCTGCAAATGGGAACGACTTTTTCCCGTTGCTGCAAGGCCCTTATCTTGAATATCGCAATGGGTAAATTCCCACGTTTTTTTTTTAGAAACAACTATAACATCTCCTACGCCGGTCGCTGTATAATCTTTACCAAGTACGCGAACATATATTGTACATCCATGTGGCGCTTCAATGAGTGTCTGCAATGTCATCCTAAATATAAATATAAAAATGCTTTTTATACTCCAAATCTAATATTAATCTCCTGAATCTTCTCCTGAATCTTCTCCTGAATCTTCTCCTGAATCTTCTCCTGAATCTTCTTCTGAATCTTCTTCTGAATCTTCTTCTGAATCTTCTTCTGAATCTTCTTTTGAATCCTTTTTGTTTAAAGTTTGTTCACTGAGTTTCTTCGTATTTTGGTCGTGAACGAAATTAATTACTTTCAGTTCATTTTCAAACGTTCTTTGTGTATCTTGTTTGTTACTACGAAGATCTTGGATGTTTTTCTCGTTTTCCTCTTTTTGTTGAAGGATCTTTATTTCTTTTTCGAGTAGTTGTTTGTTTTTGTCGCTATGTGTATTTTTAGCCACTGCAACTTTTTCTTTAGACTCTTTTTCGATGACAGCGTTTGCTTTTTGTGAGTTTTCCTTTGTCAATTCTATTTCTTGTTTATTTCTTTCTAACTCCAGTTGCATACGTGCGGCATTATCTACATGCTTTTTTTTATCATCCGTCAGTTTGATTTTTTCTGTGTAGAGTTTATTTTTTGTCGATTGATTATTTTTTTCGGCTGACGCTTTAGCTGTTTTTTCTGCCACCATGGCCTCTTTAACTTGCCGCGCGTACGTTTTTTCGGCCGAATCGAGGGCCACTGTGGATTTAAATCTTTTTTCGAGGGTTTTCAGTTCGTTTTCAAACGTTATTTTTGTGTTGTTTAGACCGTCCAGTTCGTGTTGAAGAATTGTTTTTTTCGACTGTGATCGTTTGGTTATTGCTGCGCTGTTGATTTCGTATTCTAATTCTATTTTTTTTTTGTCTTTTTCAAACTTGGCCTCGGCTCTTTTCCGCGCATCTGTGTTCCTGAATTTCTTCAATTCCATGGCGTTGGCGACCGCTTGGTTTTCCGCCTCCAGTTTTGCCGTTTTAAGACGCTCGAGTTCTGCAATGGCTGCGTTTTTTTGTTTGATTAATGTTTCGTTCGTTTTTTTTAATTGTAGTTCTTCTTGGCGCAATGTTTTTTTTGTTTCTTCGTATTTTTTATTGTAATCATTTATGAGTGTTTTATATGTGGCATCAATTTCATCCCGCAGTAGTTTACACCGGAGAATGTCATCTTCTATGGCGGAGTTTTTTATTTCCTGTAGATTACGCAATTTCTTTTGAATCTCTCTTTTTTGTTGAGCCATTTTCGCCTGTGTATCTTTTATGCGGCGTGTTTTTTGTGCCAACTGTTCCATTTTGATTCGTTTTTTTTCTACAGTTATTTCACTTTTTTTATTGAAAATCTCAATGGCTGCATTTTTTCTATCAATGTTGGCTTGTGCCTGCAGGCGAATTTCGTCGTCCCTTTTGCGCCGTGCGATCGTTGCCCGATGATTTTCCAGGTTGGCTGCTGATTGATTGACATCCAGTTTCGCGCGAAGAATATTTTTTTCTAATCGTTGAAGTTTTTGTTGTTCAGCTAAAATATCATTGTTTATTTTTTCCAGTTCATCTTCCAATCGTTTTTCTTCTTTTTTCCATAATTCCAGACATGTTTTTAAGCGGCGTATTAATTCATCTTTTACTTTTTGATAATTATAGACCGGCCCAAACCCGGTATCTAATAATTTTTGGTAAATGGCTCGTTTTGAGGAGGCCAGATGGTTCCAATTTCCATCAACGAACCGCTTACGAGTTCTCTGTTCTTTTAACTTTTCCCATTTTTCAGTGGCATGTTCCCGAAAACTTTCGTTTTTTTGAAAACTTTCGGTTGATTTTCCCGCATCGAGTGCTTCGATAGCTTTGCGCATTTTTCTTTTATTGGCGGGGGTGGTGTTGACTTCTTCTTGTTCCTCTGTGGTCTTCATTTGGGCATTGAATATGGGATTTTCGCGCGAACCCGCATAGTAGTATGGCTTTAGCGCACCGGGGCCTTCTGTGTCGACATAGAGAACACATCCGATGTGATCAAACTGTTGATTTTCTTCCCATGGAAAAATCATGACATTAAGTTCGCGCATCCATAATCCGTATTCATTTTCTAAACAACCCTCCATACACAGTGGTGCAGAATTATATCCTATACTCGCCATATCCGTTTCATACTCGGAGTTGACAGCGCCCGAAACTTTGCTGATTGCTTTATCAATAAAGCCGAGACCTGTAGAAACACTCCCCATGGCATGGCCCTTAACCCAATGACCTATATTTGACATTGCTTTCCCCGAACTTTTGGTAAACGTCCAAAACTTGTCCATATAGCACCAAAACTCGGAACATCCGTGTTGGTTCCCAGAATCTAACCAAAATGGTATGGAACTTCCCCAGTAATTATCTACTTTTCGGTCTTTGTCACGGATAGTTCGCAATCGGCGTCGATTATAGAGCCAATCGGTAGATTGATAGTCCATTTTCCATGTTTGTGGGCCGAATTGTCCTACACCTCCATCACCACCGGCACCAAAAATGGTTTGGACAGTGTTTTCATCCAAAATGGCTGTTTGGCCAGCGCGTGTTTTTTGTAGACCCCATCCGGGATGAATGAATTTATCACTTTTAGTCTGGTCCGTGTTAAAAAATTTGTCGTAATCGTCTTTTCTTTGTTCTGGCGTTTCGTCACAATCCCATTTTTCAACCAAATTCACGATTAAATCACGAACCATATCGCATACTATTCGCGTTGGCGTTTTGCTGTACGCACTTATCCCTGACGTTAATCCGGAAACGGAGGCGCCGGCCATTTTGCCCAGCTGTTTTCCGGCCACATAATCTGCAAACCCCCCTAACGGCACGCTCATCGATTTAGGTCCAATTTCAGAAGCTACGGCACCGGCAACGCCCGAATCTCTGACAGTCGAATCAACAAAATCTCTGGTTTTGTCAGCGGCGTGTTTGCCCATTGTTTCACCCAAGTTATGTTTTAGAATTTTTTTCCCCGTTTCTGTTATAACCCATTTTCCAGCCCCTTCAAACATTTTAGCGGCGTCTTCCGGATTGGTCATATCCCCCAAATTACGAATCTCCCTCAGCCTCATCTTGGATAATTTTGTGACATCAAACATAACCGCACTACATGGCGACGGAACCCACATCATGAGTATTGTTATCAGGGCTGTCGAGGGTTTAAATGTACCCAGGAACGGGAGCGTGATTTTCCCCAAATGGGCCAGACCCGCAGTTGAACATTTGTGGAATAAGGTGGGTGCAGCAATAAGGTCATGGGTTGGTGGACGATCTTTTTCGTGTTCGTCCAAGTATTGCATTAAATTTTCTCGTTGTTTTTTGAGTGTATTCAATTTTTGATTTACTTTTTTTTTGGAATCCACGAGAGACGCCAATAGTTGCTTCTTTGCCGCCTTTATTCTCTCCAATTTGAGTAGTTTTTCAAACTCATCCGCAGTAGTAATACTTGCAGTCTGGAGATTTTGTTGCAAATCCGTTTCTATATTTTGCTTGTTTACTTGTAATGTTCGAAGTTCTTTTTCTAAACGAAGAAGGTGATCTTTATTGACATCGTAATCTTCCACTTTCGATTGCTCTGCACTTTGTAATTCTTTAGATAATGCTGTCCGTTGTGTTTCATATTGAGTTTCGGCGAGCTTTTTATCAGCTTTATATTTGGCTTCAATCAAGTCTCTATTGCTTTCAACCTCCCCAAGTTTGGTGATGTATTGTTGTTCAAGAGTTTGTAGATGAAGTTGATGTGATATTTCCTGCTGTTTTATAGTAGACGATATATTGGCAATTTTGGAGGTGTGTATTGATATTGTAGTTGTCCATGTAGAGATCTTCTTCTTGACAGCGGCAATTTCGCGGGTAAATTGATAAGCTTTTGTAGAGTTTTCATATTTTTTAATTTCGTCCTCGTACATACGGTTAATCTCCTTCAACTCTAAAGCCAGTTCGACCGACTCTGACGGGTGACCCAATGCTCGAATTGTGGCCTCTTTATTTTCTTTCAATTGCAATAGGTTTTTTTGTAGGGTTGCGTCGAGGGCTACGATTTTTTCGTTCTTCAAAAGGATTTGTTGGGTTGTTTCAGTTAAAATTTGTTTTTTGTTACTAATTTCTTGCCCGAGCCTTTGTTTTTCCTGGGTCCATATGGCTTTGGCGGATTCAAACTTAGCAAGGGCTTCTTCGATTGTATCGGATCGAGTCTTTGAAAAAAGAACGAGTTCTTTTGCTAATTTTTCGTCCAAGTCTTCGATTTCTTTTTGTTTGACACGGAGCAAATCGTCAAAAGCATGTATAGTTCGTTGTTCGTCGGCTAAATTATCACCCATGGTGACCCTCAATTCTTCCAATTCTTCTAATTCGTTTTTCAACTTTAATTGATTGTTTCGAATTCGTATATCGCGGATGGCTCTGGTTTCTTGTATATTTGTCTGTAAATCCTGGCCTATTTTGTCGATTTCTTGGCGGAGACGAACTAAATCACTATTGCATTTCGAAACGAACCCTGTTTGGTCTGCTATTTTCCGGTCAATGCGCTGCATGATTTCTTGTTCGTTATTTTTTAGGACCATGATTTGCTGCACATATATTGTGTTTAAGTGGCGCAACTCCAATTCTCGTTTCAACTCCTCTTGTTCTTTTTCTATTTGTATGGCTTGGTAGGCAAGGCGTTGTTTGTGGGTTGTTTCTTTGTCTTTTTCTGCGTGTTTCATTTGAATAGTCATGGCGAGTGCCTGCATTTTTAGTTTTTTTTCGCGCACTATTTTTATTTTCTGCTGTTCTTTTTCATCTTGAAGAAATAGTGTATCGTCGATTATCGAGCCGGCATCTGAGAGATCCGTATCTGAAAAATCAGTATCCGAATAATTTGACTCGTAAAACTCGGAATCAGAATAATCTGATTCAAAATCGTCACTCAAAATATCATCGCCAGACGACGCCATTATCTTTTTTGACAAGTTGGTGGCATATTTATAGTACCAGACTGTTTTTTTTATAATAAAAATATAGTATATAACCGATTAAATTAGAATCAATAAATGCCGCCCAAAAAAAAAACCACGACAAAAAAAGCCAAAAAAAAAAACCACGCCAAAAAAGCCGCGGCAGAAAAAGTGTTGCAATGCGATAAAGCTGTTAAAAAAGAAGAAGACGAGTTGGATACTCACTATATTGACATACTAAGTTCCCAGCGCGATATGTACGACACAATATTGTCTGAAATTGCCGATCGTCTGTCCAAGATCGATACACAACAAGAAAGGGATGAAAAATTTGAAAAGGCTTTTCAAGAAACGGAATTTAAGGATGACATTCTAAAAAAATGGTATGAAATGCGCAAAACTATATTGAAACGTGCCGCATCAGATTTGAGACCATTTGAAGAAAAACAATTGAGAGAGATGCAGAGGATTATTGAAAACGCCCGTGATAATGTTGTGGTGGAAAAAAACTCTGCCGAATTTAATTGGTATGACAATGTGGCCACTGCGCTTTTTTCAGTTGCGGGTGCTGTTGCAATTGTAGGAGCCGGGACCATCGTCTCCGAAGTTGTGTCTAACACGCCACGCCAAGATACCCCCAAGCGAATATCCAATAAATCCGCTTTAGACATGGCGGACGATGCTATTGAGGCTGGGAAGGCCGCTTTGCTAAAAAAAGGAAAAGTTGCCGCAAATGCAGTCGACGAAACATTTAAAGAACAGTTACCCGGTCTGTATGCGGCCAGAGACCGCATTGCCCAAATAAATATACACAACAATGCTAAAAACATAGCTATCGAACAGATGCATAAAAAAATAAATGCGGGTGGCGTTTGGGCAAATCAAGATCCTCCGGCCGGTTTAATTGTACTTCGTTATATAAACATTGGCTATCAGGGGGAATTAACAAAACATAGACCCGGAAAAGACAAGTCCGGAATTGAGAGGACAGATACGATTAATACATACACAACTAAAGGCGGCGAAGCGGTCTTTATACCAGATGGTAAGTCTATAGACTCTGGGAGATGGGAACGCGAAACACTAAAACTTGGTAATGGGGTCAATGGTAAAAAATCAGCGGTTATTTCCGAATGGAATGCCGAGAAAAAAACACACGTGAAGTATATTGAAACATCCAGTGGGTTTAAGTTCTATTTGGACACTGACGGCTGGAAGGAGCCGGGAAATGCAGAACCTTTGTTTTTAACGAAAATTATTTCCAACATTAATATTCCAAAGGGCAACGCCATGGGATACGAATTTGCGCAAAACTTGGCAACGGGACTTAAATCTTCAAATAGTATTCCAAAAACAGAAGATGAGAAGAACCTATTGCAAGCCTATAAATTGGCCGAGGAAAAAGAGAAAAAAAAAGTATTGGGAAACCGATACGTCCACGTCCGTGTTATTACATTGATGACAACAAATGGGTCAACATCTACGGGAATGGTGGATGCTTTTAGTAACACTTCAAATACAAATACAGAAACGTACGAACAATGGTTGACGGAAGTTGCGCGGTCAAACCCAACACTGATATCAACAAAATATAAAGGGACGCGGGAATTATACAATCAAAGTGTTCTTCTTGCTCGCCAAGAATTAGATTCGGACCCGATTGCAAAATTGGCCGAAAACGCCACCAATTTTTTGAATTTATATTACTGGAAACACCCCATTACAAACGTCGTTAAAGTTGTATTTGCACTTCCTTATGGGGCTAAAGAATACACTGGAGATCTGTATATGGGAGGGCCGGGCATGGGAATCCCGGGTCAACAAACGTTGATGCAAAAAGCAATGGGGTCAATGGGTGGTATGGGCATGATGATGGGTGGTATGATGGGTGGCATGGGTGGTATGATGGGTGGCATGGGTGGCATGGGTGGTGGCATGGGTGGGGGCATGATGGGTGGGGCAAATGCAATGTTGAATCGTGGAATATTTAAAAAACAATTTGAACAAGATGCCACCGCGAGATCGGGTGCAGTGGGAATTGGAGCTTCAGTAATACAGGGATCTACTTTGTTGTTTGGAAATCACAATATGACCAAAATAAGAGACAGATACGAACATACAACCATGGGCTTCGTTCTGCACAATATTATTGTCCGGGACGAACCCGGTATTCAAACTGCATTTTTTGGAGATTTGACACCGTTAAGTTGGGGCGAATGGGCAACGGTTGGCATAGAGTGGCTTTGGAGCATGTTGCCGCACGAAATTAAAGGTCAAATTAAATCATGGGTTTCTAAAAAATTAAAGCGCTGTACAGCAAAATTCGAAGAAGCGGATCCAACATGGCTGTTCAAAATTAAAGATAAACATAATGCGGCTGTTAATGCGGCTGCTGTTGGCGCTGGCGCTGCTGCTGGCGCTGGCGCTGCTGTTGCGACTGCGGCTGTAGTGGGTGTGGGAACAGTGGCTACAGTGGCTACACTTCCAATTGCGGCTCTGGCGGTTGGCGTTGGTGTGTTTACGGGAGTTACCGCCAAAGATGCCTTAAATGTTTTCTTCAATAATAATGCGTATAAAAAATATATGAATGTCGAACAAAAAGAAAAGCAACGTAAAATATGGGAGAAAGATGGGGGAAAAATAAGCGAGGACGAATTTGGAAAGCGTTGGTTTAAAGAAAATAAAAAAGGTTTATTAGCTCAAATAAATGAAATTCGCAGTGAAAACCCGTTGAAGGAGGAAGAATTCAATATAGACAATATCGAAGAACTAACACGTCAGGATGAAAAAAACAAGAAATACCTTGAAATGAATAAATTTAAAAGAGCTATGAAAGATTTCAAACCAGTCGCAAACGCCATTTCGTCTGAAAAATTTTGGTGTTATGCTATGTATATGACATTAGGCGGTGCGGCAGGATATTCGATGATGAAGGTGATAAATGACCTAATTGGTTCTGATCCACATGATGCATGGAAATCATATTTGGCTGCTCCAATAGTGGCTGGAGTGACGACAGGATCTGCGATTGTGTACGCTAAAAACAAATCAATAAAATCTGTGTTCGACACAATATCGACAGGAGTATCTGGTATGTGGAGTGACACCAAGAAAAAAATTTGGGAGATGATGGAAGGATTCGGGCCAAAATACGCCTGGGCTTTTTATAGAGCTCTCCATGGTCAAACGATGAATATCGAAAGTCTCGAGTCCATGTTTGATTCTCGTAGAAAAATGATAAAGAGTATCGAAACAAGTTTTGACAGCATGTGGGAAGAACATAAACAGGTTATAGACCATGTTAACATCATTCACATGTTTGACCACTATTTTTTAAATTACATTGGCCAGCTCGACTTTAAGCAAACGATGTATCAATTATATCTTACTATTTTGCGTCAGGAACATATATCAACCAAAGCGCGCCCCAGCTTATCCCTGAACTACCAATTTGTTGGTAATCCAGGCACTGGCAAGACAGAGGCCGCGAAAATATTTTCAAAATTTTTGTTTTTCGCCCGTTTCCGAACTGGAAATGATGGGCGTATGAATGACAACGAAAATATTACAGAGCCATCTCTCGAGAATGTGCGCGCGCAAAAGGCTCAAAATATGGAAGCGCTTGGAAATGTGTGGGAAATTCTTGGTTCGTTTAAACATGCAGCCTCTTCTAAATCAGAAGGCGCTGTTTTAGCTACAACGTTAGATCGTGGTTCGAGGTTTGTGTTACGCTTCAATCGAGCATTACGCATCGACGGCAAACATATGAATATTTATAACACAACGGTTGAAGATTGGAAAAATTATGAAATGAAAAAAATTACACAATTATTATCACACGGCGCCCCTGCATCGTCATTATGGATGACGTCAGCAGCTGAACTATTGCTGCCCGGCCAGTCGGCCGCCGCTGATATGAAGTCTAAAATAGAACAAATGCATAAAAACGGAGGGGGGGTAGTTGTCATTGACGAGGCCTATTCGCTTAAACCAAAAACTGATTCGAATGGCCGACAGGTGTATGATATTTTATTACTTCAATCAGAAAACTTTCGTTCGAATACGACGTTCATTATGATAGGTTATGAGAAAGACATCGCGCGTGAATTGATGGCGTTTAATCCGGGAATGTCGCGGCGCTTCCCAAATGTCATTCATTTTCGCAATTTCAACCGTCAACAAATGACTGCTTATTGGAAATTATTACTTCGCAATAAATGCAGACTAAAGGGAAATGATATAAAACTACCCATACGAGGCTGGGCCATGACAGGAGATAATATTAAATTAGTAGTGGCCCGTCTTTTGTTGCAAGAAAAACAGCCAGATTTTGGCAATGTGGCCACCGAACGCCAAATGTTTGACAGGGCAGTTGAACACGCTATGGAACGTTTACGCCTCTATAATAGGAAAAATATAATACCGACATTTAATATAACTAACAAAAGTGAGCTAAAAGACGAGCTGTCGTTAGAAGAGTGCCGAGCATTACAAATACCGCAGGAAATGTTAGTGAACAATAATGTTTTTGCAACAACCAATAACGACGAACCAATATGTTGGCTCGTAAACAATGGGGTTGCCTCAAAAAAATTACTGGAAACTCTACCAGAATGGACGTTTGGTACTAAACTCGAATACCCAAACCCTGGCAATGTCTTGGAAAGTCAGTCGGATCCATTGTCAATACCGTACATTAAAATGGAAGATATCATAGGGCCAGACCCCGCAACGTTGCCCGAACTGAATGACATTCTTAACGAATTCATTGGAAAACCGTGGAACGGCGCCAATCCGAAGGGCGGCTATGTCGGTCTTCATAAAGTTAAAAGAGAGATCAAGGAACTTGTTGCTGTGGCCACATTTAATTGGAAACAAGAAAAAGCTGGAAAACCAACCGTCCCCATCATGCTTAACAAGTTATTTATGGGTAAGCCAGGTACTGGTAAAACATCGGTGGCTAAGTTTTGGGCCCGGACTTTAAAAGCACTTTCATTGGTTTCGGATGGTTCTTATCAAGAACGTGCCGCGTCCGATTTTATTGGCGCAGTGGTTGGTGAATCTCAAACTAAAACAAATAGCATCTTAAAAGGCGCCCGTGGTAAAGTGTTATTTATTGATGAAGCCTACGTCCTTGCCGAGTCTGATTTTGGTCTTGAAGTATTGAATACTATTGTAGAACAAGTGCAAGCTAAACCCGGTGCAGATCGCGCCGTTATTATGGCGGGATACACCAAAGAAATGACAAGTATGGTTCGTAATGTAAATCCTGGCCTCGGGCGGCGATTCGACGCCGACAATCCCGTAGAATTTGACGATTTTGACGATAACGAATTGAAAAGAATTCTAAAAATGAAGGCAAAATCGTCAAATACACTTGTTCTCAAATCAGCGATTGATTATGCTGTTGGAGAAATCGCAAAAAATCGCCCCAATAAAGATTTTGGAAATGCGGGCTCTGTTGAAAACAGTTTGAACGCCGCTATAAAACGGGCCATGTATCGCGTTCAAAGATACAAAGAAGAACCAAAAGAACTCAAAAAAAGTCTGGAAATGATCGATTTGTCCCACTTGAAAGCTCAAACCGCCAAAAATACGACAGAAGAAGCAGATATTACAGAAGATTTACAAAAATTGCAAACAGCTATAACATCGTTACTGAGCCAAGATTCATACAATTGTCCGTTTACCGCCCCGTACACCGCATGGGATCTTCACGAATGTTCGCGTGTAAAACTTGAATACTTTACTAAAAAACAGAAGGAAATGCGACAAACACTGGGCGAACAGTTTAACCGTGCAGAATACCGTCAAACACAACTCGATGTATACAAGTTGAAAGAAAAAAACAAATCCAAAAAAAAGAAAAAATTTGGACTGTTCCTAAAAGTCTTACACGAATGCCTCAAAAATCTTACCGATATTAATGATATTGAAGGCAAAATTCAAGCGAGTACAGAAAATATGCCACCTGAAACATGGCTACAAAACAAAATGACACCTGAAACATGGCTACAAAACAAAATGACACTCACAGATAAAGCCGCCATACCTTCCAAAGTATGGGGTAATAAATCGGCCATTGAAAATGAATTACGTTTGGCTATTCTAACCATAGCAGCAGAATGTCCAAAAGATCTGTTAGAGGCCTCGCCCGAGTACGAAAAAGATCATTACAACATCATAGAAAGCGGGAAAAGCACTTTCGCGGTCGATGGAGAGAAAGTATTTAAAAAAAAATTCGAGGCTGTCACCGAGAGCGATGACAAGACACCCGAACAGATAGCTAATCAGCAAGGTTGGTATAAATCCATTAAGTCCGTCGACAACAAACAATTTATTAAAGTAGAAGAAAATGTGGCAAATGAAGATGGTTGGTATATCCCAGGCACTCAAAATATTATAACAGAAATACAAGAAAAAGAGTCTCCACCCTTGACAAATTTTGAGGTCGGGAGCTGGGTTAAAGTACCCGGAGTAAATGGCAAAACACAATTTAAAAAAAGAGACGTCACAAGCTGGAGTAAAAACTATAACGCATTGCCAGACGAATCAAATTGGAAAGAAGGCCATATAATGTTGACCACCCTTGGCGAAACTAAAGTCGGGGACTATTTTTTTGGAAATTTGAGAGGAAATGATAGGAAAAAAATATTTAAACAAATTGAAGGACAACTGCTTAAAAAAACAGCATTGAAAAACACACAAAAGGACGAATACACTTTAAACAGGAAAAATAAAATTCAACGCACCATTTTGGAAAAAATAGAACCGCAAACAACGTCATTTGAGGATCGTGATGGTAAATGGATCACACCAGATTACTACACAACACAACTAAAAAAAATTAAAGGTTTAAGAATGCGAATTGACCCTTCGGGCAAAACGAAAGGTGTAACAAATATGACGAACGAACAGGGACTTGAACATATATTGTTTGAATGGGTCCAAAATGAGGACGTTTTTGAGGACTTTAAAGAATCCTTAGATTTGCTTACAAAAATAGAGGAAGGAGAGGGGGCTTTACGTGAATTTGAAAAAAAATACAAGGATGCGCTAACAAAATACAATAATAGTATAGCCGCCGAACAAAAAAAATACTTGAAATCGATACAAACACTCGAATACGTGCGTCTTCATTTACCGGCAGAAATGCAGGATGAAATATATGCCGCCAAACGTTTTGAAAAATGGAAGCCGGGCCTTCTTGAAATCACCCGGCAAGATTTTGGTTGGAGGAAATCAATGGATCCGGTGGAGAAATTGAAAAAAAACTTTAGGGATTTTGACCATATTACCGATTATATTGCCAGTAAAAGAGACGAGTATAGTTTCGCAAAAGAGTTGTGGGGGGGCAATGATAGGTCTAAATTACCTACTCAACCACATCTTATTTTTTCGGGCAATTCCGGAACCGGTAAAACATCGGCGGCCAAAGCTATGGCCCAAGCTTTTTTTGAAGTTGGACTCTTGGCGTCAGATAGAACCATCACGCGCTCCGCCAGTGATTTAGAAGGAACACACGTGGGCGAAGCTCAGGAAATTGTGGAAAAAACCATGGAAGAAGCAGTGGGTGGTATTTTACTTATTGACGAAGCCTATGAATTGGGAAAATCAGAATATGGCCGCCAAGCGCAAACAAAATTAATAGCGTTACTTACAGACGATCGTTTTGCAAATGGGAATGTAGTCGTGATTTTATGTGGATATAAACCAGATATGGACAAAATGAAGGCGCGTAATCAAGGCATGGCATCTCGTTTCGGCCAAGAATTGTTTTTTAAGGACATGTCGACTGACACCGCGTGCGAAGTCATTGTAGACTTGTTAAAAAAGAATTTCTTGACCTTTCCACCGTCCAGCACCCAACAAGATGCTTTGGGTGCTGACATCATCATAGCGTCGGATGTGTTCTCGGCATTGCGCCTCTTTGTCAAAGATATTATGAAATTAAATGGATGGGGAAACTTTCGCGATTGCAAAAGTATTTGCAGCAACATCAAGCGTCACGTCTACACTTTGAAGAGTCGGGGACTGTCAAACCCAAAATCTGTACAAGCGATTGTCGACTTCAAAGAAAGCTATAATCAATATATACAAAGTGAAATGAAACAATCATCACAAAATCTGTACATCAAAGACCTTCAAGAAAAAGACAAGAAGGAATACTTTACGAGAGAAGCGAAAGAAAGTTTTAAGAAAGACCTACGAGAAGAAGAAAAAAAACGAACCGAAGAAGAAACAAAATACGAATCTGTTGACCCTGTGTTGAAAGAACTGACGGTAAATGATATAGCTATGGGATGCCGTGATATGTTATTGAATAGACAAGATGTCCCGCGCCGCAGAAAAGGCGTAAATCGCCAAACTTTCAAACAACAAGAATACGAGTTTGAACAGAAAAGAAAAGATTGGGAAGATTTTTGGAAAAATAAAGATCAGAAATATAAACAAGACAATAAGGAATATACTAAAGAAGACGTTCACACAAGTTTGAAAATATGGAAACACTCGCAAAAATTGAAAATTAGAGCTAAACTCATAACTACCGCTCAAAAAACATTTCCGGAGATACGTCCGGCGACACGTCCGGATAGAGCGACGGCAGAAGGAGGGTTGACAGCCCCCACCATCTCTGTTGTCGACTCGGCTCTGGACACCACAGTCATCTCTGTTACCGACTCGTCTGTGATTGGCAAAAACAACCCTGTAGGTAGAAAATCAAGATTAAAATTTTAAAGATAATTACTATTTTGTTTCTGTTTTGGCCTCAATAATTGTAAAATCTCTATTTACTTCTTCATTGATAATCTCGTGTATCTCGCTACGCACTTTATCTTCCACGTATTTAATAAATTCTGGCTTGATCTCCGACAAGCCCTTTGTCATTATCATATATGTTGTTTCTAATAATTGATTTAATAATTTACCCTTGACAGTTTCGGACAATAGTGCGAACGAACGAGCCATTTTGGGCATAATGACAGTTTTATGCTCCAGTGAAAACACTTGTTCTAAAGTTTTGTGAAGTTCGTCGCGAAGTTCGTGTTGTTGTTGACGAAGTTCATGGTTAGCAGCTCGAAGGGCGTCATTTTCTGCCTTCAAATTTTGATGTTGGACTTCCATTGTTTCATTTTGCCATGACTTTCTTATATACGTTTTTTAATAGTTTCGAATATTGTCGAGTTTTTCGAAACGAGTTTTAAGCTAATCACATATTTACAATATTATATCTATGTTGGCATTTGTTCGGCAATAACTGCAAATGCAACTACAAAAGACAGTGGGTTGTTGCGCGGGTAGAGTGTTGGGACGATTTGTACGTGAAAAGTGCACCGACAAATAATTGGCTACAAAATTACGAAGACGCCATTTATCAGAACAAAATTTGGGGGTATATAAATCGACTCACTTCCAATACATGTCGTTTCACCAATTCGCACTTTTTCAAGCTGCCGAGTCTCGGTTCGGAAAGTTCTTTTATCTCGAACCAAAAGACCATATAATGTGGTTATTTGATTTTGTTCAATGTTACGTACATCTCGAACAAAAAGTTGTAGACAAAAATAAGGAAGACATTGACAAAGGTTATTTGAACAAAAAAGATTGGGACCTTTACTACGATCCAAGCAAGATCATTGAAATTTTCGCAAATCTTGGCAACATCCTGAAAGATGATTGGAAAGGTATGGCGCAATGGCAAGTTGGTGAGGCAGTTTTTAACATACCATTTGAACAAAAAAAGAAGTACCAGAATGCGTTGAAAGATTGGAATGAGGAAAGCAATACCGAAGGTAATGTAATTAAACGCATTTTTAACGCAATGTCTGCAAAATCACATCAAACTTGGAACCTTGTACGTGATAATGCCAACAGTGGCTGGTATTATCGCACTTTTGCGCGTGACACGGGCATTAAAAATAACAGTTATTTTTTGAGACCATATACAGACAAGGACGGGGAAAAATACTTTTATACAGTTCAACAACAAGTCTGTGAAGAAAAAGAAGTCACACATGCGATGTAACCGTGAAGGTCATCGATATGGGGGTCCAGTTATTGGGAATAAGAAATTATATTTTACGTTTTAATAGTTCCAAAAAGAGTAGTTATAATATTGTCGAGTTTTTCTAAACGAGTTTTAAGTTGTTCGATGCGAGTAGTTTCAATCAAAATGTATGGGATTAGGTGTTCTGTACAGTAATAGCGTAAACTGCCCGGTATCGGTTTAATTTGATCTGTAACAAAATGATGGACTTGCTTGTCAATAATCTTATTCACATTTTGTACCATTTCTTGCACTATTGTAGACGAATCCCCGACACCATTTGAATAAATTCCCGAACCTTTTGTACGATGTTCCACACGGTGATCACTGATGCGATATCCATGCGCTTCGTGCAAATCTACAACCAAATCCGCGTGATCTATGAAATGTAAATAAGTCTTAATTATTTCGCGGACTTCTTGGTCTCCGGGTTTTGGATATGCACGGTTTAAGTCCCAATCAGTCGTATCCGGAACTCTTCGTATGTTTTGAATAAGCCCTAATTTATTTACTTTCGGAATAACAATTACTTTAATATCACAGTCAATTTTTTTTGTTCGTTCGACAAGTGTTGTAAGATATTCGGCTCCGGCCGGTTCATTCCCATGTGTTCCAGCTATCAATAATACGGTTGTTGTTGAAGTGTCTTTGCCAAGGTGGAATATTTCGGGTGCTTTGTCCAATGTTGCAAAGTGTCTAAACATAATTACGGAAAAAATAAGATTACACTTAAATAGAAACATTTATTTAATAATGGAACAATTGTCGTTGTTGTTGTCGACAGGTGTGCGCTTAGTGTGTACGGTGCGTGCCACTGAAGGCGAAGTGCGCCGCCCTACCGAAAGCGAAATGACAAAGGGCGTACCCGAATGGTTCAGTGTACTTGATGTCAATACATTGTTTGGACATAATGATACATATTATTTTTCAACCGATGGTCAAAAATTTAGTTCGATTAAAAAGTTGATGAAATGGCGCGAGAACTTGCAATTTGAGACATACGACCCATACAATGAGGATAAATCGGACATTGTGACCTTTTAATCACACGAATGCTTGCACAAAGGACACTTTGCCATGGTTATGATCGCAAAAATAAAAAAGATACTTTTAGTTTTTATCAGTAAATGTTGTATTTGGCCAATGTCAGCAATTATTTGAGTAACATTTTTTTTTGTGAGCAGAATCATGAAGTGTATACTATCTCATGTCTACACAGGGCACAGGACGGGTTGATATTATGCCAAGTATCAGCACATTTTTGGTGAAAAACGTGTCCACAACTTAATTCTGTACATTCTTCTGTCATATCATCATAACAAATACTACAGCTTCCTGTTGATGCCGATCCCTCTGCCGATCCCTCTGCCGATCCCTCTGCCGATCCCTTTTTCGACTCGCATTTAAGTAAGACTGACAAAGAGTCTGATAAATAGGATAACATGTCTAAAAAAAACATGAAAAGTGAAGCAACTATTATTATTAATATAATTGCGGCAATAGTATTCAATATATAACAACCCAATGACCAACACGATCCAATTACGGCATTTGTAAACACTCGGGCGGGGTTTTTAGATAGCAACATCCTAACTATCGGCGGTGGGTTATGCATGTTATAGCTTTCCTGATTTTGTTGATTTCCTAAAATTTTAGAACTTTCCTAAAATATATTTATTGCCAACATTCCTAAATATTTAGGCCGAATACAGGATCCGAGTTGACTAAAAAAGCAAAACTTTGAAGAAATGTGCCAATATGTTCTGAATACGATGTCATATTTACATATATGTCTTTATCAGAACAAAATTTGGGGGGTATATAAATCGACTCGTTTTCGCCAAATGTCGTGGCGCCAATATATTTCTAAGAAAGTTTTTGGCAATAATGAATTATCACAATTGATAGAGGACATGAAAACTATAGAACATAAAACTGATGAGGAGAAGAAAGATATGTTAAAAACTTTCTTAAAAACAGATATAAGGGATTGGACTAAAGTTCCGTTTGAACAAGTTGTAGAATTGCGCAATTTCATAACGGAAGAAACTGATACATTACAGTTATCTTTTAAAAATTGCAAGAAGGAATCAACAGTATGCCTGAAGCGGCGTGTGTTGGTTGTAAAACTACGTAAGAAATTACGAGAAGTCAACGAAGTCTTTGGGCCAGCGTTTTTTAAAAACGAAGAGACCCTTCAAAAGGCTGCTGATGAATTTGTTAACTCTGGGATTTTCGCCCGTATGCAAAGCCAATTTTCAAAATTATTGACCTTTAAAAAGGGAACGTTATTGTCGGAATGGTTGTCTAATTTCAAAGCTGCATTCAGTTCATGGCGTACCGAATATGGAAAAGACCATATTATATTATTCTTTTGTATTATTGGTGGTCTGGCAATCTTATGGTTTGGAGGCGGTATCACTGGTGTCGTTGGTTCTATTATTAAGACGTTAAATGTCGTTAATCAAACGATGTTGAAAATACCCTTTCTGCATCTTGCTCATTTCATACCTGGTCTCATTACCACAGAAACAAAAGAAGAGCGCACAGAGTTAGCCAAAAAAGCCGCCATTGATTCAACGCTCGTTATTTTGCTACGTTATTTCTTTGCTTCAAGAGGCATGAATTGGCTCATGGGTGGATTCGATCCATCGAATCACGTGATGTTAGTGATGTCCATTGTGAATAATGTTGCCCGTCAAGCACCTACAACTATCAACACTGACGAAAAAAAAATAGGTGTTTTCTTCAGCTTCACGTCTATGATGATATTAGGCGTGGGTCTGTTCACCACTGCTACAGGTACCAATTCGAGGGGTGTAGCGTACCATTCGACCCTTGAACTTATTACGGGAACACTTTTAGGCATATTCCTTCAAACGGTGGGACAACGTTATCAACAGAAAATTAGAAACGGCGTCACCACTATCATAAATTTACCACTTTTTATGTTAAATACCTTTAAGAAGTTATTGAATATGATAATGGGGTTAATATATCACGGAGTTGACCCTGACAGCGTAATGGGAGACATTCCTGGCGGTGATAAGGAATCAGTGGGTAAAATAGTAGAAAAATTCGATAATGTCCCGAATTATATGAATCCACAAGACGCGTCGCACATTCTTTCCTCTGTCAAATTAGCATTCGGCCCCTCAGTCTTATTTGTTAAAGCGCAAAACGGTAAATGTCTGAATGATTTTATACAAAAATACAACATTACTATTTAATTAAACTTTAAATGTATCTGGCTAAGTTTTTAATTCAAATTTCAAGATTTGGCTAAACAATAATAATAAAAAAAGAGAAGCACCAAAATAATCGAATTTATTTTTGTCTAAATATCAAAGGAGACGGTAAAAAGCCTGTCCTCTCTGGGTGGAATGGCATTTATACCTGGCCATTTCTCTTTCCACACAGCGGTTGCTTCTCCAATACCAAGAGGGATCACAAATGGAAACTTGCCATCTGCGTCCGCTTCTTCACGTGTCATTGGGCCACCAGATACGTTTTTTGCTCGAAATGCCAATCTGTTGGGTTCGCGGGCATTACTACCTGCACCATTGGGGTCGAGAGACCAAAAAACAGCCGCGGGTTCGTCGAGCGTCTCCAAAAAAGCATTGGCTCGTGGGGTAATGGGCCCCGTAATACATAGTGCGTATGGTGGTTCGGGCTTGTTCACATCTGTTGACGTCCAAACATTAAACGGAAAAACTTGGGCGCCCATTTTTTCAAACAAACGCTGAAGAAGAAGGTCATCGACATCATTGGCGAGTGCGTCGTGTACCATCATGATACGTTTGCCAGCCAACGGAGAACCAGGCGACCGCAATAACAACTGCATGAGTGGTCGTTGGACTATTGTGGCTGCCATGTAAAGATCTGCCATGTATGTTTTGTACCGATTCGCTGTTTTCGCATGTTCAATCAGAGTTGGATCAAGTGTCAGAAATCTTTGAATGAGAATGTCTTCTGGAAATTCAAATCCGGGCGGCAAATTGCAGCAGTCTGTTGGTTCGACGCGAATGACTTTCTTTTCCTTGACCATGATTACGTGGCCATTCATCAGCCAGTCAAGTTCGCCGAGACCAAGGTGGCGCGTTTTTTTCATAATCTCTGGAGATTCGTTGTCCACAAAACAAATTCGAGCAGATGTTGTAATTTCCGGAACAACCAACACTTCGCACGTGTATTCGTAGTCGTACAGAGGTTTTTTGAGGTTGAAACGCGTTGAAATCTCCTTGTGAATACTGTGCAGGTTGTTGTAAGCCGTATCGAGAATGAGATTGACGGGCATTTGGCCTTCGACACAAATGGTGACCATAACGTCAAGTCTGGTTACAGTCTGCTGACATGTTAGAACAGATCCTGCGAAATCGACGGACTGTTTCCACCGCTGCTGGAATACCATTTCTCCACATGGTGGCCGATATTGGAGGGCCGCGCACTTCTCAATGTACTCATTTTCGCATTCCGAGTACGATGAGCGCCTTTTCATGAGCCCAAAACGTGCCTTATAAATAGAATCATGGGCATGGCTTTTATCACAGGACATTTTTGAAAACATTCTCTTAAATTTTAGAGTGGGCTTAAATTTTAGAGAATGTTCAACGAATATTCTGAATATTTTTTAGACTATATTTTTAATTGTTCGAAAAAAAATGTCAAGTCAAGAACAAAACTCGTCACCAGTCGAATTGGTATTGGAAGATGGTGATGTAGATGCGATAAAAAATATGTTAGATTACCGTTGGAAACAAGGATGGCGTTTAGATCGAATCATTGATCATGGTAATCGCATTCGGCCAAAAGTGCTCATTTATTATTTCGTACAAAAATAGCTGTATTAAAATATTAAAGCTGTGAAAATTTTAGAGAATGTTCAGAGAATATTCCGAATATTTTTTAGACTATATTTTTACAGTAATGATAGTTATAGATATTATTGTATATTGTATTTTTGTTTTTACCGTTTTAATATCGTGTTTTTTTATATGTAAACGTTTTCAAATAGATATGCGCACGATTAGATATTTAAGGAGCGATATACGGGTAGTCCCAGCCGAATTAGTCTCAATTGATTTGGTTTCAGATATAATTATAATTCGTACAACTCCACAAGTTCCCGATTTGCCGGTCTTGTGCAACAATCGATGATGTAATTTTTTTAACCCATATTATTCTCGAAGTCTAGACGGTAATATGCTATTTTGTTCGCTTCTCAATTTGTTTACCTCTTTTTGTTCTAAACGATGTTTCTTTTCTAAATTAGGAATGCGTTTTTCAAGCTCTTCAATCTCCTTAGGTAGACTCGCCAACAATGCATTGACTACTTTCAGTCTGCGAATTTCCATTTCGTCGGCCATTCCCTTGCTCACTTTTGGCATCTTTGAAGGTTTGTATTTATTAAAACCCATGCGATATATTTCCTTTCCAGCTCTATCTGCTATATGCGAAAGAATTCCATCGGAATTACGATATTCTTCTTGTAAAGATTCAAGCTCTCTCTTTTTTTTGGAGAGGTCATTGTTAACGTTCGTTAATTCATCATTAGCCGTTTCCTCTTTTTCTTTTGCTTTCTTAATTTCAGCCTCTGACTTTTCATTTCTCGTTTCCAGTTCTTTTTCGAGGTATTTTTCCTGCAATCTATTCCATTTTCTCACCCCCTCCGGGCCGCTAATCAATTCAGAATTTTCATCATCTTTTATTTGGGCCACCATTTTTCTCGTCTTATCAAATAAATCGTAGTATTTTTGTGAACCATATACTGCAGAGCCGTTGTATTCTTTACTGACTATGGAAAACAACACATCTTCCACCATTCCGTTAAAAAGTGGTGTGGAACTATAAGGCGAGCCCCAAACAATCGTTAGAAGCGACTTTAAATCTGAAATTTTTGACATTTTGTACAGCTCCAAATATGTAAATTCGTTAGTATTTTCACAATGTAAAACAGCTCTAAATGTATTGGCGACTGTTTCCCCGATATTTTTCCATTGTTTTTTAGCAGTCGTTTGATCATCATCAATAACATTAATAGCTTCTAAACCTTTCTTTCCTAAATTCCATAGAAATCCTCCACGACCAATTATGTTATTCAGAATACTATTTTCAGGTTTAAGTCTCATAGTCAATTTCATAAATAGTTGCTCATAATTATTAATAACGAAACGTACGTCGCTATAACTACATTTTTTAAACTCGTCTGTGCTCGATTCTGATGTAAATAATTGTACAATCCAATCCGTATCTATTGGTAATCCTTGAATGTCACCGGATGCATTATATGCTTTCCATTTCTTTACAATATTGGATAATTGAATATCGTATTGATTATCGTAACTGTCGGAAAATAGGTGTCCAATTGATGAGTGGTTGAATTCGGTCGGTTGAAAAGTGTTGGAGTGAACAAATATTTTGAAGGACATAATAATACTATCCAATGCTTTATATAGTAGAAACTTTTAGAACTGTTTGTCAACAAAGAATCGTCGTGCACGCCCTGTGGAACTTTATAAACGAATAAATAGTATTCGCCGTATTTCATTACTTGATCCCACATATGTTTTGTATTTATAAATTAAATGTAAAAAAAAAAATAGAATAAGAATATTATAGTTCGTTTTTTAATTTATATTTTAATACATTATAAAAGCAACCCTTTTTATATTATCATGTCTATTCATTATTTTATTGCAGCCGAAGCTACTCCTTTGTTAAAAACCGACCCGACTTACGGTATACGAAAATCATCCGTTCAACCGCCTTCTTTTAGACCAGCGTGGAAAAACAATAAAATAGACGCAAATGGAGCATTTGCTACATTTTACCAAAGTCCTTTGAAGGGTAAACTGGGCGTACTTGGGCTTTTTTCGAGTCAACGTCATTTAACAGTTGTTATTGAACAGGGCGGCCGGCGCACTTCTATAGGGTTTTACCCCAAAGGCGGAAATATGTCTGCATCTGTTTTTTTTCATACAGACGGTGAATTGTGGTCTCCAGACCCTTTGTTCAACAAGAATAGTGTCCCTTTATGTGATGTAAACGATGTAGAAATTCGTGTACCGATGACACGCAAACAATGTAAATCTTTTAATGGTATATTTCGAAAAAATGCACGAGAGTGTCGTTTAATTGATGGTACAACGTCTTCTCTTTGTAAATCTGGAGAAGATTGCACCAAATTAGATAGGTTTGAATGTCCGGATCCTACAAAAAATTACAGTCTTTTAGCTCCCGTAGGATATGACAATTGTATTACGTGGCTAAAACATATATTTCCAAAAGAATTGGTACATCTTTAATCCGATAAACTTTAAAGTAGAATGAATATTTTTTTATAATGTTATTTAATTATGTTGTTGTTGTAATTTATCTCGAGAACTAAAGCGTTTAAGACCCCTAACCACGCAATCTAAGCACCAAATGCAACGTAGCTTCTTTTTGAATGTTATAATCGGACAATGTGCGCCCGTCTTCCAATTGCTTGCCTGCGAAGATAAGCCGTTGCTGATCGGGCGGAATTCCCTCTTTATCTTGGATTTTCGCTTTGACGTTTTCAATGGTATCGCTGGGTTCAACGTCCAACGTAATTGTTTTTCCGGTTAATGTTTTTACAAATATTTGCATTATATCTATGCAAATGGGTTTTTTATAGTCTTTAATCAGTAAAATCGAGTGTAACGATACTCTAACCTTTTTTACACCGTTTTAAGGAATAAATGTTAAAGGTCAATTGTATTGCGAATTCATACTATAAAAAGATTGCACACAACTCTGTATGATTTTGTTCTTGGTCATGTTGCTTCCCGTTGTGGCGAAAATTGCCGTTGTAGGAGACTGGGGGTGTCCACAATGTACTTCTGCAAGAATGGTGGCGCAGAGTTTGCGCGCAACAAAACCCGATTACGTGATTAGTGTCGGTGATCATTTCTATCCCGAAGGCATTCAATCAACATCCGACGCCAATGTTTTTTCATGGATTGACATGTGGACTCCGTCGGTCCCTTGGTATTTAATATTGGGAAACCACGATTACTATGGCAACTCTCAAGCACAAATCGATCTGACAAATACATTTACATATTGGAACATGGAATCGAGATACTATACAGAAATTTTGGACGATATCCAAATTTGGTTTTTGGATACGACTCCTCTATTAGATCTCGACATCTTTGATTTTCACGACGCGACCTCTGGAACGATTATCGATACACTGTACACCCAGCGCATTGACGCAGAAATGCAATACGAGTGGTTACAAACATCCCTACAAAATTCCATAACGTCTCGTAAAATCTTTGTGGGTCATCATCCTTTGTGGACTTTTGGAAATGTAGACAACATTGGAAAAACTGCATTCAAACCTAAAATACTGGCGTTCATGCAAGAATACGGTGTAGAGTCCTATGTGTCTGGCCATGATCACAGTTTGCAAGACATTCAATATGGCAATCTGCGTCAATTTATAGCGGGGTCGGGTGCGTTTAGCTATGAATTTGACAAGACGCCACTTTTACAGGAAGCCCGCTTAAATTTTAGATCGGACGAATTTGGTTTTTTGTTGGTGGATGGCTATAACTATACTTTTTATACAACAGAAAATCGTATGTTGTATACGACAAATATCTATAAATAGCGCCCCCCCAAAAAAAAATGAACGAGACATTATTTATGATTGGCTCATTTATTACCACCACTGTTTTTTTTATTGTTTTTTTTATTTTACTGGCGCTGAAAATATATATTGGTGCGGGTGTACTGATCGCCCTATTTTTCCTGGTCGGCTGCTTTGTCTCTTGCTATCGTGACAAAAAAGACAGTCGGCAGGAAAATAACGTTGAAATGTCCGTTCATTACGTAAAAGACATACGCATAGTTCTAAATGGCGAAACAAAACAAAACGACGTTTGACAAATAAGTGTATTTAAGATTTGCCCGGCGATATAGAATGTTCTATGACGGGCGTCGTCCGCGTGACATGGACAACTTTAAAATCTCCAAAACAAAAAAGTCTTGTTCGTCATTTATTTTCATTTTAATTACGATTAGTTGTGTGATTA